>AUXO014083430.1_pt1 | contig 10300 bp, 7 predicted proteins | sample 768731 | NCBI WGS metagenome assembly AUXO01 (sample SAMN02715735, study PRJNA202380) | gut metagenome | biome: sheep rumen | host: Ovis aries | place: New Zealand: Palmerston North | reverse complement strand
TCTTATCTCAAAGAGGACAAATATTTTAGGGTGCATAGTGACAGAATAAGAAAAATTTTTATTTTTGTCCCTTGTTTTACACAAAATAAGAGAAATAAGGAGGGGTTGACACATTTTCGTATCAGGAGAAACCATTATGATTATAGACAACAAGATACTTGACAGCTTGACCGCCCAGGCCAAGGCATCGCCCCGGCTGCGTATGAATCTGAACTTTCATCAGAGTCTGGATGAGAAGTGCCACCGTTTTCTGAATGCCGTGGAACCGGGTGCCAACATCCCCGTTCATCGCCATCCGGAGAAAGAGGAGTCATTTGTTGTGTTGCGTGGCAGGATACGGGTCATCACCTACAACGACGACGGCACCATCATCGACGACATGGTCCTCGACCCATCGGAAGGCCGCTACGGCGTGAACGTGGGAAAGAATGTCTGGCATACCGTGGAAGCCCTGGAGCCGGGTTCCGTCATCTTCGAGTGCAAGGAAGGGCCGTATGTGCCGCATGAGGAGGAAGGGATATTGGAGGTGCCAAAGAGAAGAGGAAAGAGTGGTGTGCTATTTGGCAATTCTGCAGCTTCCTATTCTGGTTATAGTGGTGACAAGGGGATTACGTTGACTAGTGATTTCTAATAGATAGTTGAAAGAAATATTTTTATACTAGTGAGGAGATAATAGAAGACCAACATGTTATAAAATATTAAAGAAAATGTTGAGTATATTAGTTTGGATCAAAACGCACCTAGTGGCAATTTTTACAGCGTCAAAAGTAGTTGAATTATTAGTGGACAAGACTTGTGATATAATGTTTGGGACAGTTACGGAAAAAATTCGTAATGGTAGAGAGAAGCGTGCTGTGAAAAAGGTATACAAGGAAACGATGAAGGAGTTTAAGAACGACTCATCTATTTATGATAAAGATGCAAAATACTGCTCTACTCGCTTCAATTACGTGAAGACTCACCTATCCGAGCAGAAAATGATCTTCTCAACATACCCTGAACTTGGTGCTTTTATGAAGCGGTTTTATGAAAACTTGAAAAAAAATGAAGAAACACTGAGGATTATTGGCACATATTCGATACCCGGTATATATGAATATGCGAGCGATACCAACAGTATTGTGCGACAACTTTTAGAGAAGAGCCTGCCAAATGCGGGGGCTGCATTGAGTGATAATATAAAAGCCATAATGGAAGCTATCAATAGCTTGAAGCTAAAAACTGCAATGCAAATTCTGGATAAGATGGAGGAATCGCTAAACCAATATCCCGAGATGCAGCAACAGAAAGCTGTTTATGCAACATTGTATTTCTTGAAGGGCTTTGCATTAGAATTCACAGATGTCAAAAAAGCATTGGAAAATTATAAAAGGGCGTATAATTATAATCCTTATTTACCCCATCTAAAAGAGCACTATTTGGCAACTTCGTTTGTCATGGGGCATGTTGGAGACAGAGAAGAACAACTTGTTGAGTATTTATTGAAGGAAGATGAAAACAATATAACGGCTGTCGCTGTTAAAGCAATGGCTTTATCGGGGGATCCTGTGGCGGCATTAAGAAAGATAGACAAAAACATAAAGGATGACTATCGATTCAAAGGGCTCGTGATAAAATGGCTGCACCAGCATAAGGACAAAATAAGGGACGTGGAAGAGGAAGTCCCCATGACTTACGGTAAAGGACTATCAGAGTTGACGGCTAATAATTTTGCAGAGTGGATGTACATATTGAATGCCATACTTAATCAATTTATTCGTACAGATGAGATGGATATATATGGCAATACAATGATACACCCTGAGCATAGCGCACAATTTAACGCGATAAGTAATTTTTACGATTTGGCAGAAACGACGGAGGTAAAAAACTCTTTTATTTCAGTTAGAGCCTATTTCTATTATTTGGAATTTCGAGAAAAGAGAGACAAGGAGGCACTTGGAAGGTTGCTGGCAATCAAGGAAGATGACGAAGTAATAGAGAGGTGCAAATATTCAGCCTTGATGTTTCATGACGAATACGGAAAGGCATACGATGTGCTCAGTGATAAATTTCAGCCATATAGTGCACGTCATAAGATGTATGCCGCATTGAAAATGGGGGATGTTGAAAAGATAAGAACGTCTATCATCAACATGGCCAGCAATTATCCATTTGCAACACTTGATATTCTGACCATTTTTGAATGTGTAAAGTTGCAGAGAGAACTACTCAGTGTTGATGAATTCACTAAAGCATTGCGTAGCGCGAAATATGAACAGAATGAGGGGAAATCTATAATTGTACTATATCTTAATGCCGTTGATGGGAATAAAGATAATCAGCAGCTTGATAATCTACTGCAATCGTTGAATGATGTATGTTATGCTCTTGCCTGTCGATTATGGGCAGACGCATCTGATGCTGAATATGCTTGGGGTAAGATGCAAGGACACTTCAATGCAAACGACTCACGAAAGCAGTTTGAGACGCTTTTATATCTTGACCTGTTGTATGCTTGCAACTCTCATAATGAAGAGTTCTGTAAACTATGCAAAGAACTCAGAGAGAAATATGGCTTCCTTAATATCAAATATCTAATGAAGGAAGTGAATTGTTATTGCGCAATTTTGGATTATGAATCGGCATTGGAACCTCAGGAAATACTCTTTGAAGCATTTACAGACAATGAGGCATTTGCAGGCAATTACGCTATGATTCTTGTCAGAACTGCTAACCATGAAAAGATAAAGAACCATATTCAGGCTTTTACAAACATTAATTATACATCAACGATTTGTATTAAGAATGTATTCTATGCCCTGACAGAAGTGCAGGCTTATCATGAGGCTTTGGCATTTATTTATCCGTATGCCAAAGACGAGGCATTCGCTGAGATAGGTGATTTCTATATAATGATTGCCTTTGAGGACAAAGAACTTGCTAAAATACTGTACGAGGTGATGCCAGAAGTGAAAGAAGGCTATGCTGTGCAGTTGACAAGAGAGGCAGAAAACATCACTACAGAAGCCCATGAGAAATCCGAAAAAACATCTTTACTGCTTGGTCACAAAGTGGGTGATGTAATAACATTCAATCAAAAGGAATATACAATTACAAATATTGGGAGTAAATATTTAGCTTTGTCATTCTTGTTAAAAGGACGAATGGGGACACCTGGAAATATATATGTCACGCAGACTTTTTCGGTTAACGAAAATGAGAGACCGGGAGAATTGCTGAAAAAAATAGAGGCATTGCTCCCGAAAAATGAGTATACCAAGAAAGACTTTGAGAAGGACATCGAGGCATACGAGAGAAGAGACCATTCTCTTTATTATTTTATGACTAATGATGTGGTGTTCTCATGCGTACAATTAATACTGTCCGATTTTAGGAAAGCTGTTTTCCCATATCAACAGACTTCAATCGCATTGGAGGGCTACAAGCAGCAGAATATAGATATAACAGATTTTGTGCTCGACCCACTTAGTGTGGTGCTGCTGGCCTATCTCACAAAGAAACGCGGGTACGCATATAAGAGAAAGTTCTTAATTCCAAAGTCTGAGAAAGAATTGTTTGAGCAGAGCCTGAACAATTATCTTCGATATCCTAACAATGTTAATCCAATCAATTTTTGGGGACTGGTACCTATGCAGATGGATATGACACTGGGGAAGGACTATAAAGAAGTTTTGGAGTATCTTAATGGCTGGATAGAAGAAAACTGCAAAGTAGAATATGTGAAAGAGCGGATGGCGGAGCCCAACGGATCAAAGTTAAAGGTCGTCAGTCTGGAAGTGCTGGTAGATTGCCTAATGTTGAGCAGTCATCAATATAATATGTTGATTACGGAAGACGCGGCCATCTATAGTTTGTTGAAAGGGATTCCATTTGCCGCTATATGCAGTGAGACTTATCTGCACTATTATGAAGGACGTAGTATTGAGGTGAGTGAAGATTTATTGGAGCGAAACTATGTGGTGTCGATAGTTGATGCAGAAATTTTGTTTACGGAATATGATAAAAGTGTAAAAAGTGATGCTAATCGTTATGACACTTGCAAAAAGGTGATGTCAGAACATCCAGAGTTTTGGCAAGTTGTCTTGCAGTTTATATCAATGATACTCAATAAAGATTTACTGCTGCCTCAGGATATTATAGAAGTGAAGCAAATACTAGTAAATCTTATAAGACCATTGAGAGACAAGCGAAAACTGCTGTTGCAGCATTTTATGAACAATCATTTATATGAGATTAAATTACAAGAGCAATTCTCACAATTGTTCAATGAGGCTTGCTTGCAAGTTGACTGTCAGAATGGTTTAATTAAATAGACTAAAGGCCTATTATAATTATGTGTATTTTACTTGTTGACCGTAATCATAAGTTTTATGACGCAAGACGAACTTTGGCTTTCTAAGTACAATGAGGTGAAGGCATTCACAGAAACTAATCACAGGAATCCCTCACGCCATAGAATCGAAGACCACCTCCTGCTAAACTGGCTCAAACAAAACCACAAACTATTGAACGCCGGAAAGCTCAAAGAAGACAGAGTCGCGAAGTTTGAGAAGCTGTTGTAACTTGCGGGTGTTTGTGACACAAAAAAGTAATAATATAACCCTTCTTCCTGTACTCTTTCTTGTACTCCTACATTACCTCTTTCTTCACCTCTTCGCCATATAACAACCCGTAAATCATCATCTTGGTGAATGATCCTGACGAATATAATCCGCTATCCGTTTGCGTTCTATGGCAAACTCTTTTTGAACACTGCTGATGAGTACCGTTTTGCGGTTCATAATAATATATTTTCAGATAACGTGATTGTTCTGGTTTTCGTAGGTGTGCTTGTAATTTAGGAATTGTTGGAAGCATTGGGAATATTTTAGTTCGATGGTCACCTCTATTGCTTTCTTTGTGTCTTCCGGGAAACCCATAAACAATATCTTTGCCTTGTTTTTGGTCTGAGCCTTTTCGCATTCTACACCACGATGAATGTCCTCGTTGGAAAACGGATAGTACTGACCTCAACGCATAGCACTCACGAAATTGCATAAACGCGAATAACTGTCAGATGTGTTTCCTGCGATGAAGCCGTTCTGGAATAGTTCGAATATGTCTTTTTCGTTCATGCTTATTGACTTTCCTTAAATCATGTTGGAGTAAACCTCGATATCGTATGCCCAGTCGTCGCCGCCGAAGATCCACGGTCTCTTCTTGATAAGGCTAATGTTGATGGCTTTCACAAATTTAAGCCAATCTCAAAATCTGGGAGAAATGCAGGAGGAATTGTTGAACGAACAGATGCAATATTTTGTCTATCGCCAATAACAAAATTATGGTCAGCACGGAGATTCTCCACAAACTCATTGCAGTTTACTCGTCTCCAAATATTACCCACTCCAGCAGTCAGTGATAAGTGAAAAATATCGGGAATTTGAGTGAACAGCTGTATTCTGCCCTCGCTTGCCCATGCTCCTTGTTCTTCATTGTGTTCCCAAACAATGGATGAACTTCCATCAGATTTGGCCAGATATCCTATCAACTGATAGTATTCATTTTCGTTATTAAATTGGACTTGTCCATTTGAACCAAAACTACTTCTGTACATAACTTAATAATTATAAATTAAACGTAATTTAGTGCGGATTTGTTGAAAAGTGAGATTAAAGCTCAAATCTGCATCCAATCCTGTATTGATTACTACAATAAAAGACTCCTTTCGGTAATACTTCTCTCCCACTTGTTTTAGCGAGTTTTCTATGGTATTTGACTTGGATATTAGGCAAACAAGTTGATAGTCTTTATTTACAATCTGAGTTTTATTGCTTGGGTGGGCTTGTGAGTAATGTTGTGTAGCAGTAAGTTTGATAAGGTTCTCCAAATAATGAGCTATTTGAGGAAACTCTGATTTAGGAAAAATGTGATGCACCTGTGTCGCTTCACCATTCGCATATTGGTCTTTTACTTCACTTTCAATCTGTATCTTTTTCAAGAGGTTTATCGCCTTTGACACTTGATAGGCATCATACACTTCCTGTCTTTGTGTCTCTTCGGGTGTCGCTGCTTGAGTTCGGGTTAATGCTTTTGCTTTGTCAACATCGCGCCAATTAACACGGTTGTACATGAGGTCGGAAAAAGTAATAGGGTACTTGGATTGATGGCCTTTAATTGTACCTTGAATATTGTGTTCACAGCAGTAAACGTTGAATACCTTTGTAAAAATACGATGTACCTCGACAGATGTGTTTATTGGGGTATTGCCGATTATGAAATTATCGTACCGCTCTTTCACATATGCAAAATCCTTTGTATCGGCATTTCCTCTCTCAGCCTTTTGCTTGTATTCTTCGAACACTCTCAAAAAGTTGCTGTCAGATAGTACCTTTACAATGTACAGATACAGAAAATTATAGGCATTGCGCTCCTTGGTGGCAATGAACTCAATCAAATCCCAACTATTTACAGAGTAGTAGTTGATATTACCTCGCTTCTCTATGTTGAGAATGTGTGCATAAGCAAGCATCCTTAATGGTTGTTGAATAAACTTATCATATTCGCTATGAGCGGTTTTTTCTTCTGGGCTTGGCTTACCAAATATCGCAGAAGCATTCTTTACAAAATAACGCATATCCCACACATCTTGAACAGTGAATTTTCCTTGCGGTTCAAGATTCATTAAACAGTCCGCAATAAAACAGACAACATCCGGAGTACATTTTTGATCAATGAAACGTGCTTCTCCTGATTTTCGAATATCTAAATCAAATCGACTTAAGTGTTGTTGAATATCTTTTATCATTGTTTACGTAATTGTCCGAAAAAGAAAACAGAATTATTGTCTATGTTTAGTGAGCGTGTTCCACGATTTCTCGCAATTGAATAGAAGTGGTTAAATTCCTCCGTTGCATAGTATGCCAAATCATCCTTGGTTATCATATCAGACGATGTGTTGGTTAATATTGCAACGGAGCCGTCTGCTATGCATCCCTGTGGCAGGAAACAAGCGCGAGGGTTATATGAGAGATTAGGAATCAGAACACACTCTGTTTTATTAAGGTATTTACTTACTTCTAATGATTCAATGTCATCAATATATGTGTCATATCCAGGAATGTCAACAATTACATTATTACCAATATTTCTTGATTTTAGCACCCGTATTTTACCTCTTGGATGTGTGTTTGTTTTTGTTAAAGTCCGATCTCTAAAAGCCTTGAATATACCAAATTCCATTTTGCTGGCAACCACATCAAAGTCTTCATTTCGATATATCAGCCAATAAGGGAAAGCAGGATCTGTTATATAGTCCTGCTCTTTGTATTCGATAGTGTTTGTTATGTACGACTCAATCTTTGTAGTTTTGCGTTTCGCTTTTTGATTTATGGTAAAAGCAACCGTTTCAATCTTCACTCCCTTAAAACCTTTTTCACCAAAATCGGAAATGTGTGTTATGGGTAAGGCATTCATAATTGCGCGTGTGCCACCAAATTCCGGGGCGTTTATCAGACTTTTGGGAACGATTAGCGAGACGACATCACCTATTTGCAAGGCTTTTTCAATAAAAAATGAAAAAATATTGCTTGTTTCTGTGTTCTGTGCTACTGCCCTGTATTGCTTCAATAGCGTTTTGTCCGCTACTTTCATGTATGGCGGATTACCAACTACAATGTCATAATGTCGTGAAAAATCACACAACAGAAAGTCCGCGTTTACAAAGTTAAGACGTACATTCTCGGGCATTGGTATTGTGCGTAAAATCTGTTGCAGTATTTGCAAACTATCAGCATTAATGTCTATTACATCAATATGCAGTTCTTTGACATTTGCAAATTTTTTTAAAAGTGATGGCAAAAAATTTCCTACACCTGTTGCTGGTTCAAGAATATGCAAAATCTTCGTATCGGGATAGTCGGGCAAGTTTTTTACTAAATTATAGCATATGTCCTGTCGGGTGTAGTATGCTGCAGTTTCCGTTCTCGCTCCGTTGGCAAATTCTGCTATTTTCGCCAAACGAACAAATCCTGCACAGTGATTTCTATGTATATACTGTAAAAGATTTGTAGTATTTGTAAGATTATTATGTATTATAATCTCCTGCACTTCTTGCTCTGACAGTTCGACTTCTGCAATTTTTTCTTTTATTTTTTGCGCTATTTGACGGAAAATGATTGTAGGCACAGCCTCCCCCAAACTTTGTCGTATGTTGACATCTTCTTTCTTGAGGTATTGCTGCTTTTCTGCCAGTGTCATTGCGTTGAGTTGGTCGTATGGTGTTGCACTCCATTGGAATTCCTGCGGCACTGACATCATAAGCATTATTTCACGAATAGAGAAAACGCGGTTGTCCGTTGGGTGAACGGTGTTCTGACTTGCCAAAATATCGTTGCGCGTATGTATGCATGGCGGAACCTTGTCCCAAAACTGACGGGTATATTTATCACCATTTTTGCGTTGGTGGAAAATAATTTCACCGTCTTTTTCGCTATGAGGTATGCGATTCGGGTCTTCGTTGTCAAAAGCGGATTGTCCCTCAACAATTCTTTCTATCCACTCTTGCATGTGTGGTGCATAAGGGCGGAATGTGTGGTAAATGTCCTGGTCCCAAATATCGCCCATATGTTGCAAGTGCGGCAAATGTCCGATAGTTTGGCGCAAAGTTTGTTCTTCCTGTCGATTGGGGTACAAGTCAAGTGGTGTTATTTCCTTTTGGTCTTTTCGCACACCGATTACAAGTGTACGTGTACGACTACTTGGATTGCCGTAGTCCTTGAAATTAATCACCTTTGCGGCAATGTTATAGTCTCCCGCAAGGTCTACTTCAATTGCCTCTTTAATGGGTTTGTCCTTACCATCAATATCTGTGCAAATTGATTTTAGGAAAGCTGACACATTCTCAAAAATGAAGAAACGCGGCTTTATACGGCGTATCATCTTTATGGATTCCACAACAAGCGAATTGCGCCCCAACTCGTCGCCTTTCTTATGGTTGGCAACGGACATGCCTTGACAAGGCGGCGTGGCAATAAGCACATCAAGTTCTTTCAGCCCTCTGTTTTTCCACTTCTGCAACTCTGCGAACACTCTGTTTTGCGTGTCTTCAAGCGTTAAATCACCACAAATATAGCCACTATCGTAGACGCATTTGTGGTTGTATCGTTGCACATTGAGGCGACGTTCTATGAGTTCACAAGTTGCTACGCAGTTGTAATTTTCTTGTTTGAAACCGTAGCAACCCACCCCTGCACTACTAAATAGAGAAATATAAGATAAATGATTGTTTGCTCTTGGCGCATGTTTTCTGCTATCTTGTAGTTGTCGTAAAGTGGTGTCAGTAAAAGTGTCCCAAATTAGCAGGCGTTGTTGTTGGTATTTATCATATAAATGTTTGACAAACTGTAGTTCAAATACAAGTCGCAAGTCATTTGGGTCGTTGTCAAGTTCGCCCTCTTTGCGTGAGCCTATACGCGCAATTTTTATCAAATATAAATCCCTAATACCGTAAAAATCCTGGTCACATTGTTTGCCAATATAAGGAATAAAATAGTATAACTTGTTGAGTGCTATCGTGGCAGGGAAGCGTTTGCCCGTATAATATACTTTTGCCGTACCATCAAGGAAATGTTTCATGTTATTCTTTTTGACGTTGCAAATAAGTACATTCTTAGACATATCAAGGTCTTCAAAGTAACTATTGTCACTTTGATTAATGACGATTTCTTTAGGATACTCTACTTGTATGCTAAATAAATCAAGTTGCTCTATTCCACGATATCGTTTCATATAATTATTCCCATAACATCTTTTTTTTTAGAAACTGGGCGGCCCTTTCGAGCCACCCAGTTAAATATTTATCACATTTACAAAATGATAATCAGAAGGATTATTTCCCTTCGCTCAACTTCTTATACCCTTCATATCTCAGTTTCGCGAACTGCTCGGTCTTGGCGAACAACTCCTTGGCTTCCTCCGGGAAGGTCTTCAACAGGCTGTTGTAACGGACCTCGCCCATGATGAAGTCTTGGAACTTGCTCCAGTCGGGTTCCTTGCTGTCCAAGTGGAAGCCGTTTTGGCCGGCCTCTTCCTCGGCAGGGTTGAAACGCCACAGGTGCCAGTAACCGCACTCGACGGCCTTGGCCTCTTCGTGCTGCGTGCGGCCCATGCCGACCTTGATGCCGTGGTTGATACAAGGAGCGTAGCAGATGACCAATGACGGTCCCGGATAAGCCTCGGCCTCCTTGATGGCCTTGAAGTACTGTGCCTGGCTGGCGCCCATAGCGACCTGTGCCACATACACATAGCCGTAGCTCTTGGC
>AUXO013364590.1_pt1 | contig 10300 bp, 14 predicted proteins | sample 768731 | NCBI WGS metagenome assembly AUXO01 (sample SAMN02715735, study PRJNA202380) | gut metagenome | biome: sheep rumen | host: Ovis aries | place: New Zealand: Palmerston North | reverse complement strand
ATATACTAAAAAAAGAAAAGAATTATATTTCAATATAATTCTTATAAGGATCTGTGAATAATGATAATATTGCTGATACAATCAACCAAATACCAATTACAGCACCAAGTATTCTAGGATTATTTAATAAAAAACCTCCAAGTGCGGTAATAAATGCAAAAATTATAACTGATAAACCAACAGCACTGAAAACACTGAATTTACCAGATATTAATGCAATTATTCCAAATATTATGACTAATATTCCTAATAAGTAAATAATAAGATTTATTATATTTGATACTAACAGTGTATTAAATAAAAGTTCATAACAGAGTATAAAACATAGTACTGCTACAATAATTGCTGATGCACCCAGAAGCTTACTTTTTGAAAGAGCAAATAATCCTTTAAGAAGTAACACCAAAGCAATAAGAAATATTATTACAGCTAATAATATACCTTGTGTTGCAAGAGGTACTATTGGGAATGCTAAAGCAATCAATCCAATGATTATCATCATGATTATGGAATTTCTTTCATTCATTAAATCCATATTGAACCTCCCTTAATATATGATATGTTAAAGTTAATATTTAGATTTTTTTGTACAGAACTTTACTTTAACAAAGATTTTGTGAAACTCATTATAAACTAAATACAATTTATCAAAAAAATAGTTTTCCATCTATTTTCTTATTCGCACTTGATATATTAAAGTAAATAGCACTTTTTTAAATTAAATATAAAAATATAAATGAAATATCTATTAAACCTATTAATATGAATAATGAATTGATGCAAAAAATTAGTGTAGATATTTTAATGATTGTTGCGATTATATTAGAATTTATTAGTCTTCCCCTATTAATACATGAAATTGTGGGAATTATATTATTATTTTTAATAATAGCACATATAAATTTTAATAAAAAATATTTTAAATCCATAACAAAAGGAAAATACACACTAAAAAGGACAATAAATCTTATTATAAATATTGGTTTGTTAATTTCTTTATTTGTAACTATTATTTCAGGCATTTTTCTTAGTCAAAAATCCTTAAGAAATATAAAAATAGGAAATGCTAAAATGTCACATATTCATAAAACATCTTCAGTTATTAGCCTAATCTTTTTAGTATTTCACCTGTTTACTACCCATAAAAAATTATTATATGGACTCAAAAAGTTAAAATAAGATATTTTTATCGTGACATGTTATATAAAAGTTTATTAGTTCAAATGCAAAAACTTTTATTTTTTTATATTTTTATATTTTTAAATGCAAAAACTTTTATAGATATAATATTCTCCTAATTGAAGTAGTTAAATTTTTTCTTCTATATACTTAAATATAATAAACACTTTTTTAAAAAAACTTTTTAAATCTGTTAAATTTCTTAAATATAACTAAAAACTTTATAAATAATGAAAATAACACATTATAGCTAGTTACTTAAACAATTATACTAAAAGACACAAATATCTTGGAGATATTTTCACTCACATAACCTTCCTCTTATTCACTTTTTAATTTTTCAATGTTTATGTATACAAAAACATAAGTATAATAGATAACAAAAAAGAATATATAAAAACTTAAGGAATATAAAAATGAAAACTAGAGAAATAATCAAACAATCAATATTATTTCCTATAAAATATTACAAACAGTTTATAATAGTAACAATACTATTTATAATATCAGAACTAACCCGAGAACACGTTTTACACAATATACCTGATGATAATGTGATATTAATGTTCCTAATAGACATACTTTTACCATTAGTTGTTCTTGGAATTAGTCTGCAAATAATATTTCATGCAATAGCTAAGAAAAAAGGATTTCCACGGATGACATTGAAAAAATCATTAGATGAAGCTGTAAAAGACACAATACTGGAATCATATTACTTTGCACTGACTATAATAATCACAACATTATTATCCATACCACTAGGAATATTCCGTAACATCAATGATATTTCCAGTTTTATAACAAATAATTTCACAGGATCAGAAAATGTTAATCCAATAGAAGTTATTGGATCAACACCTGATGTATTAATATTAAACAACTTAGATCCATTTGTAATTAGTTTAGTGATATTTATAATTATGTTCATTATAATGTTTTCATTTTGTACAATTGGTAAAATTGATTTAGAAATAAATCATAATTTCTTACGAATATTTAACCTCAAATATATAATGGGCAAAATTAAAAAAATAGGAATAACAAAATATGCAAAATTTTTATTGTTAGTAATAGTTATATGTGCAATTGTAGCGAATATAGTGTTTTTTTTAAACATTTCCCATATAATTGGTAGTATACTATCAGCAATATTGGAATCAATTTCACTATTCTTCTTCCTACACTCATTTGCACAGTTATACCCAGAATAACTATTACTAACCACCATTTAACTTTTTTTAAAACTTACTAAGCTTTTTCTAATTTTTGATTTTATACCAGAAAAGAAAAAAAGATATTACAAATTTTTAATAAAACTAGTATTATGGTTGATTTAATTGGAAAAAGCATTAATTTTTTAAAAAATGAAACTGTATTTTCAATATCATTAATTTTAGCTATTGTTTCTTGTTTTTTTGTAAAACCAAACATTAACTATTTTAATTATATAAACTGGGAGACCATAATATTACTTTTTGTGATTATGCTGGTTGTTGAGGTTTTAAAGAATCTTGCAGTTTTTGAGAGATTAGTAAGAAAATTATTGACAAAAATAGGTAATACACGCGGACTTATTTCAGTACTGGTTTTCATCTGTTTTTTCAGTTCCATTTTCATTACCAATGATGTGTCACTGATAATATTCATACCCTTTTCCATAATGGCATTAAAAAAGGTTTTTCGAGCTGATTTAATTATCATAACTGTTTGCTTACAGACTATTGCAGCAAATGTTGGATGTATGGTTCTTCCAATAGGTGCTCCCCATAATATTGTCCTGTATACAACATCAAATATATCATTTGAATCATTTTTCCTATTGCTGTTGCCATATATTCTTGTATCAATAATATTTCTTTTAACAATATTGTTTTTCATACCAAAAAATGATATAACATTGCATAATATAGGAGAAATTCAGTTCAGGAGGAATCATTTCTTTAAAAGAGTTTTCAGTGGCGTTGATTATTATCTGCTATTAACATTCATAGCACTGTTTATTCTGATAGGAAACCTTGAGAATATTACATTTTTCAATGAATTATTCAAAAATATGATTGTTGGAAATGAAGTATTATGTGGAGTTATTGTATCACAGATAATTTCCAATGTACCTGCTGCAATGCTTCTAAGTGGTTTTAGCAGCAATATTCAGGATATTATTGTTGGAATTAATATTGGAGGATTTGGTACTCTTATTGCATCTATGGCTAATCTTATCTCATACAACATAATTATAAGAGAGTGCAATGTTAACAAAATAAGATATTTAGTCATTTTTACAACATTAAACTTGGTTTTATTAGTAATCTTGTTAGTAGTTAATGTTTTAACTTAGTAAAATGGAATATTTTACCAGTTTAACAAATATTAGCAATTAACTATTTATTTAATTTTTTTCATAATAAGTATAAGACAATTAATGATTAATAAAAAAATATGAGGCTGGTTTTTTTGAATTATTTTAAACTGATACTTAAAAATCCATTCAGAAATAAAACCCGCAGTCTCCTAGCAATAATTGGAATAGCAATAGGAATTGCTACAATTGTTGCACTGGGACTGATTACAGCATCTCTTGAAGATTCAACAGAAACAACTTTGAAAGATGGTTCTGCTGAGATAACTGCTACAAAAATTGGTAGTTCCATGGGAACCTCTTCCGGTAATTTAAATGAAACTTATGTTGAAAAATTATCCGAAATTGATGGTGTTGAAAAGACTGCAGGACTGCTTGAAACAAATGTTATTGATACATCGAGTACCCGTGAATCAAGCCGTTATGGTTTTAGTTTGTATGGAGCAAATGCTAGTAACTTAGATATTGTGGGAATAAACAAGATTAATGGTAGTATTTATAATGAAGAAAATGATGAGCTAATTGTAGGTAAAAGTCTTGCCGATGAAGAAAATTATACAATTGGAGATACTATTGATGTATATGGTAATGAATTTAAAATCACTGGAATTTACGAAACCGGTTCATTATTTTATGATTCTGCCATGTATACTAGTCTGGAGAGATTACAGAACATTACAGATAATCAGGAAGAAATTTCCAGTATTGCTGTGAAAATTAAAAAAGATGCTAATTTAACCACTGTTAATGATAATATTAAAAATGAATATAATGATACACTAAATACTATAACTACAGAAGAGATGGCTCAAACTATTGATGATACTCTTGGTATGATAAACTCTGCAACAACAGCAATAGAAGCTTTAGCTATTATTATTGGTGGTTTAGGTGTAATAAATACTATGATGATGACTGTCTTTGAAAGAACACGTGAAATCGGTGTTCTAAAATCTGTTGGTTGGAGTAAAAAAAGAATATTAAGTATGATAATGGGTGAATCAATAGTTTTAACAGTTATTTCAGGAATTATAGGTTCTGTTCTTGGAGTAATTGCCGTGATAATATTGTTTAAATATACCGGAGATGATATGACCCTAAAATTTAATATTAATATATTTATCAAGGCATTTATGGTGGCATTTAGTGTAGGAATTATTGGTGGTTTATACCCTGCTATCAAAGCATCCAAACTATCACCAACAGAAGCATTAAGATATGAATAGGAGGAACTTCTTATGCCAAATATCGTTGATATTAAGAATTTAAAGAAGTTTTATGATAATGGAGAAACTAAAGCATTAAATGGTATTAATCTTGAAATAGAAAAAGGTGAATTCGTATCCATTATTGGACCTTCAGGCAGTGGAAAATCCACACTACTCAATATGATTGGTGCACTGGATACACCAGACAGTGGAAGCATTATAGTTGATGGAGTAGACTTAAATAATTCAAAAGAGAATTTATCAAAGTTTAGAAGCCAAAAAATAGGATTCATATTTCAACTTCACAATTTAATTCCTAACCTCAGCGTACTTGAAAACGTTCAAATACCATTAATCGGAAAAAACCTCAGAGTAAACAAGAAAAAAGAGAAAAAAGCAATAGAATTACTTAAAAATGTAGGACTGGAAGATAAAATCTACCAAAACCCCACTAAGATGTCTGGTGGACAAAGACAACGTGTTGCCATTGCAAGAGCTTTAGTAAATGAACCATCAATCATAATTGCAGATGAACCTACAGGAGCACTGGACACTAAAACAAGCCAAAAAATTATGAACCTCTTAAAACAACTACATCAGGAACGTAATGTTACACTAATAGTAGTTACACATGACCCGACAGTAGCCAAACAAGCAGATAGAATAATTACAGTACGTGACGGACAAATAATGAATGTTACAGAAGATTCAACTATAGAAGCAGATGAAGAAGAAATTGATAATCAAACAAATATTGACTTTGTTGACTACGTCAATAATAATAGTTACGACATAAATAATCCCAAACGTATAGCATTGAAGATGAATAAGAAAAATATGGGATTAAATATTAAATCATTAACAAGTTCCCAGATAAAAACAGCCAGATTAAATGAAGAAAATGGAATTGGAACATTTCAAGAAAACATAGTACATATGGGAGCTTATAGTTTTAAAGGTGAACAAATACCCCTAGAAGTAGTACAGACAAAACTTCCTGCAGGAATTGTAGACAAAATATCTGATAAAATCATCAAATACAGCCTATATGGAGAATAACATTTTTCTTCTCCATAGAACTTTTTACAAAAGAACATAAAAGCACCATACAGAAATAGAAAACAACATTATAAAGAAACAAAAAAGAGGTTACCATGAGAACTAAAAATGTAATGATATTAGGAGTAGCAATATTAATATTAATTGCAATACTTGTATATGCCGGAACAATCATGATACAAGCAGATAATAATACAACAACAAATAATTCAACTGTAAATATAACACTAAACAATACAAACAATACTACAGACAACAGTACAACAAGCACCACACAAAAAACCACAACAAAATCAAGCAATAAATCTAATTCTCCAAGAGTAGTGGATGAAGAAATAAAATATAATTACCAAGTAGATGACGGCAGTTATTATAGAGAAGTATCATATTCCGATGGTAGTTTTAAACAATACGATTTAAATGGCAAGGAAATTAGTACTGGAGAACTGATCTAAAAAATTTTTTAAAAGATTTTTTATGATCTATTAAACTTTTATCTATTTTAATAGGTCTTATACCCTTGTTTAAATATTTTATCAGGAGATTTCTTTTATTATTTTTCTTTGATGTAAATGGTTATTAATATTTCATCAAAATATATTTACTAGATTTCCGTTTTCATTACACTTTTGATAGTTTTATAATTGTTTTCCCAACTCATAAGCATCTTTACAGAAATGTTGTGGTATCATACTAACAGTTCCACATCCTTTACCTATTATTCTACCCTGATCTTCATAATTCATATAATCAACCATTTTTTCATAATGCCAAATAGCAGGATTAACTGTTGAATCATCAGTATTCCAACATGTAATGATGAATGCTGTTTTTAATCTTTTATTACTGATTCTCATAGTTTTTGAATAGAATCTGTCAATAGTTGCTTTTAGTGGAGCTGTTATTGCAAAATAGTAAATTGGACTTGCAAATACAATCATATCACTACTTAGAACAGATTCTAATATTTCTTGCATATCATCATCAAATACACAATTTCCATCCATACCACAATGATTACATCCAGTACAAGCATTAATTTTCAAATGAGCTGTGTCAAAACGATTAATAGTATGTCCACTTTCATTTGCACCTCTAATAAACTCATCAACTAATGTGTTTGATGTTCCATTTAAGTTATAACTTCCAGTTAAAACAGTGATTTTCATATAAATACACTCCTAAATTTTATTATAATACTACAGTTCATATTCTGATTTTCCAGATTAATAAACATATGATATAAAACTTATTATGATCCAGCATAATCTAATTCGATTCGTATCATTGTTCGCCCGTCCATATAAATTTTCATAAGCCTATTTGAATTAATTTAAATCCAAGATTGCTTTTTGAACTTTTGCTGTGTTAGTATCTTATGTATTTATCATATATTCAATTTTCAGGCATATTATTCCAAGTATGTTTAAACACTTCAAGGAACTATCTTTATCCGTTACTTCATAAACTGAGATGTTCACTTTTTTACCATCAGGACTCACCTTATCTTCAAAGTCATCAACAACCCCCTGTGCACTGAAAGTAAGATTACCAATAGTTAAAGGATTATTTAATTGATTATTACTACTTATAAGTTCTATTCTATTCGTACCCATAGTTTTATGCTATTTACCCCACATCAAAATATTGTTGAGTCTTCAAATATTTTATGGAATTTCTCACCCAAACGCCAAGTAGTAACATCAACACGACCATCATCCAACTTTTAATATAAAATAAAAGACATTCTGTCTTCATGAATCCTAAACAATATATCAGGATTAGATTTATTTGTAAAATCCCATACAAAAGGATCTGGTTTATTCATATCCGTGAAAGTATAATCACCAATATCCAAATCCAATGGTTTCATTCTCTGGTCATCAGGTACATTAAATTGATTATAAATTTCATCTACTGTAGTCATACCCATCACCCCATATTATTTTTATATTATAATTTAATTGTTGTTTCACCATTCTCGAGCTTAACAGGTATACTGTTTATACTAGATTATGTGTAATATCTATTACTTGCACAGCCTATTCATAGGAATATGTTGATTTATCCCTGTAAGGGAATTCATCATTAGTTACTGTATGATATTCTGTATTTTATATACTTCTCCTGAACAATGGGTTTTAATTGACTACATATATGATATAATAATATGTGGAGGATAAACTTCTCATTTAGTACTATCATATATACATCAACTACTATGTATATTGTCTTTTTCAAGTCCCAGATGAATGGAAGTTAAAAGTACATCCAGGTTAATGTTTCATAAACCGGTCCAGAATCAAGAGAATCATCACTGAACACCTTATCTGCCGGAATAATGTACTCTTCATCAGAATGAACTAGTGCGTAATCATACATTTGACACCGTTCACGGTAATCATAACGTACACTATCCGGATTTTCTTTCACAAAATTATCAAAATCCTTCTTAACTTGTTGTTCAGAAACATTATACTGTTCGGTTGCAGATTTAACCAGTAATTCAAGGAATTTTTCTTCAAACTCCTCATAAGTCATTGAATACCCCTTATTCTTAGGGGATTGTTTTGCTGCCTCCTGTGGTGCATAATATTTTTCACAGTCAAAAAGCAATCCTAGAATATATTTATGTGTTTCACTTGGAGTATCAAAACAATTAAGCAAGCCTTTATCATAGTTTTGACATTCTTCATTATATGACTCTGTGAAATCAAGTTCATGATTATCCAGGAATTCCTGTTTTTGTTCACGTGTGAACGTGGTATTGTAATTCCAGTCTTTTTCCAGGAAAAATTCTAATATTCTGTTTTTGAATGTATTATAAGTTACTGGATATTTTCTGTTTTCTCTCATTCCAATCACATTTCCATAGAATAATTATTAAATATTCTTTTAACTATTTGCCATCTTTGTCAAAAAGTTCAAATCCACATTCACTTTTTTCTGGAGAATCAATTATATTAAGTATTTCCATTTTTAAAGGATTGATATTAACATCAAATTGTTTTATTATTGCTTCAAGTTTCATCCGTTATTTTTAAAATATTATATTTCAATTTTTTTAAATATTGATGCATTAATTACTGTGTCTTCAAATACCATTGCACTTCCTGTTATGTCTTCATTTTCAATTCTATAATCTACACCTAATCCTACAGAATCAAATGATTCACATGAAGCTTTTCTAATATCATCCAAGAAATCTGCTTCACTTTCTTTACTTTGATCATATTTTTCATCAGATTTACTTATTGCATCTATAATATAACTTTCCACAAGTTTATCATGATATTCTTTGTATCTTGACGTGTTATATACCATTTCAAGACCAACTACTTGACCATTAATGTAAACAAGTAATCCATTTTGGTTTTCCTGTAAAGAAAATGCATTTTTATATTCTTCTATATCTAATTCTCTTTGCCTATATGAATCATTTAAGGCACTTGTTTTACTTTCAATATGTAAATCATCTTCAATATCTGCAATATCCGCCCATACCCGACTTTGATTTGATTTGAAACTTCCAATGTTTCTTAATGATTTACTGACACTACCTAGTTTATTTCGTCTTACACGGCTTGCTGCCATGTGCTGGGAGTATTGAAACTTATCTGTGTTATATGCCCATCGTCCTGCTTCAGTACAGCTTACTGGTATGATTTTTTCACTTTTTGCATCGATTATTATGGTGGCATTAACTACACGATTTTGTTTTGAACCAATGATTTCTTCTCCATCGAGTATTAATAATGGTGTGACTGCATTATTGATTACTTTAACCTTTCCTACAGTACCGCCTTCATCTATTTCACTGATTTCAACTAATCCTAAGTTCAAACCTATTTCTAAACTCATTAAATCTACTTTTTTATTTTCAGGTATATTTAATCCTATTACAGTCATGTTTTCATATGATTGTGGATTAAATGTTTGGATATTGTCCATTACTTCGTTTAATATTTTATTCATAAGCATTCACCCTAGATAAAATTAACATCACTATCCGGATCATTTTTTTCTTTTTCCAGTTCGTCTCTTGTGAGAATTTTAGCTATAGCAGTTTCTCCTAATATAAACTCTATTTTACCATAATCAACGTCTAATATTTTATCATATAATCTTCCGGCACTGTATGTTCCTCTGGCAACGGTTCTAACACTATTTGCTACATAACCTGATGGACCTGCATATCTTAATTCTACACGTATTGCTTCATGGTCGTAATCGTTTTCTGGTTCTTTGACCAGTTTGATTATAGAGTTTATTTTAAATGGTTTGATACCATTAAAAAGGTTTACAGCATTTACTGTGAAATATATTTCTTTTTGTTCCATGAGAATTACCTCCTTTATAATAATTTTATTTTAGTATTATATTTTGTTTTTAAAATTTATTTTTTATTGGTTTGTTAATTTTTTACAATAATTTTTTTCACCTCTTTTTTATTCCAAGTTGTATTATTTCATATGATTTAAGAAGTATATAA
>AUXO010194046.1_pt1 | contig 10300 bp, 7 predicted proteins | sample 768731 | NCBI WGS metagenome assembly AUXO01 (sample SAMN02715735, study PRJNA202380) | gut metagenome | biome: sheep rumen | host: Ovis aries | place: New Zealand: Palmerston North | reverse complement strand
AATGTATTACATCCAATGGGATTTGATTCATTTGGACTTCCAGCAGAACAATATGCAATTACAACTGGTAATCATCCAGCAACATTTACTGAGAAGAATATTGAAACATTTAGAGAACAATTAAGAATGTTAGGACTTTCTTATGATTGGAGTTTAGAAGTATCAACAAGTGATCCTAAATATTATAAATGGACTCAATGGATATTTAAAAGATTATATGAAGACGGTCTAGCACGTGAAGTTGAAATGCCAGTTAACTGGTGTGAAGAATTAGGAACAGTTCTTGCAAATGATGAAGTAATTGATGGTAAAAGTGAACGTGGTGGATATCCTGTTGTAAGAAAAATGATGAAACAATGGGTAATAGATATACCTAAATATGCAGAAAAATTATTAGATGGGCTTGATACTATTGATTGGCCAGAAGGTACAAAAGAAATTCAAAGAAACTGGATTGGTAAATCTATTGGAGCACATGTAACATTTAAAGTTGATGGACATGATTTAGATTTCACAGTATTTACTACACGTTGTGATACTTTATTTGGAGCAACATATTGTGTACTATCACCAGAACATAAAATAGTTGATATGATAACAACTCCTGAACAAAAAGATGCTGTTATGAAATATAAACAAGAAGCTGCATCTAAATCTGATTTAGAAAGAACAGAACTTAATAAAGATAAAACAGGAGTATTTACTGGAAGCTATGCAATTAATCCAGTTAATAATAAAAAGATTCCTATTTGGATAAGTGATTATGTATTAGCAAGTTATGGTACAGGTGCAATTATGGCAGTACCTGCACATGACACAAGAGATTATGAATTTGCAAAAAAATTTGATATTCCAATTATTCAAGTATTAGAAGGTGGAGATATATCTAAAGAAGCTTGGACAGAAGATGGTTTACATATTAATTCAGGATTCTTAGATGGTCTTAACAAAGAAGATGCAATTAATAAGATGATTGAATTTTTGGAAGAAAATAAATGTGGTGAAAAACATATTAATTATAGATTAAGAGATTGGATTTTCGCTCGTCAAAGATATTGGGGAGAACCAATTCCAATAGTACATTTTGAGGATGGTACAACAGAAGCTTTACCAGATTCAGATTTACCACTTGTATTACCAGAACTTGATGATTATGCTCCAAATAAAGATGGAAGTAGTCCACTTAATAAAGCAGAAAATTGGGTTAATGTTGAACTAAATGGTAGAAAAGGTAAGATGGAAACATCTACAATGCCAGGTTCAGCAGGTTCATCTTGGTATTATTTAAGATATATTGATCCACATAATGATAATACTTTTGCAGACTATGAATTATTAAAACATTGGATGCCAGTTGATTTATATGTAGGTGGTCCTGAACATGCTGTTGGACACTTATTATATTCACGTATGTGGAACAATTATTTATATGATAAAGGTTTAGTTCCTGTTAAAGAACCATTTAAAAAACTTGTACATCAAGGTATGATTCTAGGAGAAAACGGAATAAAAATGGGTAAAAGATATCCACAATATTCAGTAAATCCTAATGATATAGTAAGAGAATATGGTGCAGATACTTTAAGATTCTATGAAATGTTTATGGGACCATTAGAAGCTGATAAACCATGGAGTAGTAAAGGTGTTGTAGGAAGTAAAAAATTCTTAGATCGTGTATATAGATTATATATGGAAGAAGATAAAATTAAAGATCAAGAAAATAAAAATCTTGAAAAAGTATATCACCAAACTGTTAAAAAAGTTACAGATGATTTTGAAAATTTAAGTTTTAATACTGCAATTAGTCAAATGATGATTTTTATAAATGCTGTATATAAAGAGGAAGTATTCCCAAGAGAATATGCAGAAGGATTTATTAAATTACTTAATCCAATCGCTCCATTTATGACAGAAGAAATATGGCAACATTTAGGACATAATGAAACTATTAGTTATGCTAAATGGCCAGAATATGATAGTACTAAATTAGTAGATGATACTATTGTAATTGGTGTTCAAGTAAATGGTAAACTTCGTGGAACAGTAGAAATTGTTAAAGATGAAGAAAAAGATAGCGTATTAGAAAAAGCAAAACAAGATGAAAAAGTTTCTAAATACTTAAGTGAAGGTACACTAGTAAAAGAAATATATGTACCAGGAAGAATCGTAAACTTTATAGTTAAATAGAAAAATGTAGAATTATTTAAGTTCTACATTTTTTTTATTTTTCATATTTAAAATTAAGGTGATAATATTGTTTTTAAAAAATATAAATACACGAATAAAAATATTTATGATTATATTAGTATTAGCATTACTATTAGTGGTTATTAAAGTTTTTTATGTTCAAATATTTGATTACAAAAAGTTATATTCACTTGCAAATGATTTATGGAGCAGAGACTTGCCAATAGAAGCAAATAGGGGAAGAATACTCGATAGAAATGGGTTAATACTTGCAGATAATTTAACTACAACTTCACTTATATTAATTCCAAGTCAAATAAAAAATAAAAAGAGAACTACAGTTGAATTATCAAAAATACTTGATGTTAGTTATGAAGAAATGAAAAAACATGTATACAAGAAAACATCTATTGAAAGAGTACATCCAGAAGGTAGGAGACTATCATACGAAATAGCAGAAAAAATAAGTAATTTAAAACTAGATGGTGTTTATTTAGTTAAAGAATCAAAAAGAACATATCCATATAAAAGTCTTTTATCACATGTTCTTGGATATGTCGGAATTGATAATCAAGGTTTATCAGGATTAGAACTACAATATGATAAGTATTTGACAGGTGAAGCTGGAGCTATTAAGTATTTTTCAGATGCTAAAGGAAATAAATTAAATTTATCAGATATATATTTAGAACCACAAGATGGAATGGATATTCAATTAACAATTGATATAAACATCCAAAAATCATTAGAAAGAGAACTCGATAATATAGTTTCTATGTTTGAACCAGATATGGCACTAGCAATTGTTATGAATCCTAATACTGGAGAAATATATGGTATGTCATCACGTCCTACATTTGATCCTAATAATTATAAAAATTACAGTGTAGAAGTCCTAAATAGAAATTTACCTATTTGGGCAACATATGAACCAGGAAGTACTCAAAAAATTATCACAACTGCCGCAGCAGTAGAAGAAAAAGTTGTTGACTTAGATAAAGACCATTTTTACGATTCTGGCTCAGTAAAAATTAGTGGCTCAACAATTAGATGTTGGAAAGCAGGAGGACATGGTGATCAAACCTTTCTACAGGTAATGCAAAATTCATGCAATCCTGGCTATGTAAAGTTAGGACAATTATTAGGAAAAGATAGATTATTTTCATATTTAGATAAATTTGGTTTTGGAGAACAAACGGGTATAGATTTAAGCGGTGAAGGAAGAGGAATAATTTTTCCACTTTCTAAAGTAGGTGAGTTGGAACTTGTTACAACTGCATTTGGTCAAGGTATATCAGTAACACCCATACAACAAGTAACGGCAGTTAGTGCTATAGTAAATGGAGGTAAGTTATATACACCATATGTTGTATCAAATATCTTAGAAAAAGAAAGTGGTAATGTAATAGAACATTATGATAAAAAATTAAAAAGAAAAGTTATTAGTAAGGAAACATCTAATATAATGAGAAGAGCACTAGAAAGCGTAGTAGCAGTTGGTGGAGGAAGAAGTGCATTTATAGATGGCTATCGTGTTGGTGGTAAAACAGGTACTGCACAAAAAGTTAAAGATGGTGTTTATATGGTTAATAATTACATAATGAGTTTTATGTCTGTAGTACCATCAAATGATCCTAAAGCAGTATTATATTTAGCAATTGATAATCCTAAACATACTGCAATGTTATCAAGCTATACAACAACACCAATTGCAAGAAGAATTCTTTTAGATATTATTGATGCACTTAAGATTCCTAAGCAAAAAGGTCAAATGGAAAAGGATATGGAATGGAGTGATACTCCAATTTATGAAGTAGAAAATGTTATTGGAAAAACTAGAGATGAGGCAAAGAAAATATTACATAATTTTAAAAATATTGAATATGCAGGAAGTGGTGAAAGAGTAGTTGAACAATCTCCTAAGGCCGGAACTAGAGTAGAAGAAGATTCAACTATAAGATTAATGCTGGATGATTAGTAATGTAAAATTGTGTATAATTATGTTATTATATGTAAAGGCAAATATTTTTTATGATATAATTTAAGGAGAATGGAGTTTGATAACATGTTACTTTTAACAAAAGCAGTATTTGCAATTATGATTGGATTCTTGTTTTCAAGTATATTAGGATTATTTTTAGTCCCAGTATTAAAGAAAATGAAAATAGGACAAAAAATAAGTATATTTGTTGGTGAGAATCATAGAAAAAAAGAAGGAACACCTACTATGGGTGGATTAATATTTATAATACCAACGGTTATTACAATGCTTGTACTTATATTAACAAATAAAGTTAGTTATACATCTAATTTAGGAATTGTTTTATTAGTTTTTATAGGACATGCAGTAATAGGTTTTTTAGATGATTATTTATCAATTAAAAAGAAAAATAATGAAGGACTTACTACTTATCAAAAATTATTTTTACAAGTATTAATCGCTATTGCATTTTTCTTCATATATATGAAAAATGGAGGACAAACATCTTTAACTATTGGAACACTTCACCTAGATTTTGAAATGGGATTTGTATATGGTTTATTTATATTATTAATACTCGTTGGATCAACAAACGCAGTAAATTTAACAGATGGTTTAGATGGTTTAGCAGGTGGACTTTCTGCTATAGCATTTGTTGCATTTAGTTTAATATCTTTAATGGTTGGATATGAAGATTTAGGAATATTTAGTCTAGTATTATGTGGAAGTATTATTGGATTCTTAGTATTTAATAGTCATCCTGCAAAAGTATTTATGGGTGATACAGGTTCACTTGCACTTGGTGGTGCAATGGGAGCAATCGCTATTCTTACACATAGAGAATTAACTTTAATAGTAGTCGCTGGTGTATTTGTAGTAGAAACATTATCAGTAATTATTCAAACTATTTCAGTACAAACATTACATAAAAAAGTATTCTTAATGACACCACTTCATCATCATTTTGAAAAATTAGGATGGAAAGAAAATGATATAGTTAAACTATTCTGGATATTTGGACTTGTCCTTGCAATGGCTGGAATAATATTTGGAGTATGGTTATAATCATAAAAATCACTTTTGATATATAAAATATATTAAGGTGATTTTTTTGTTTAAAAAAATAGATAAAATATTGTTATTAGATATATTAGTATTATTAATATTTGGAATAGTTATGATATATTCTGCATCTAGTATATGGTCTATATATAAGTTTAATGATGCTTTTCATTATGTAAAACTACAAGGATTATTTACTATATGTGGAATTATTTTATTAAATTTTATTTCAAAAATAGATTATAAAAAATATTATGATAAATCAAATTTAATATTAATTATATGTTTTATTCTACTTATTTTAGTTCTTATTCCAGGATTGGGTAAAATTAGAAATGGTTCTCGTAGTTGGTTTGGTATTGGACCATTTGGTATACAACCAAGTGAGTTTGCTAAGTTGGGACTAATAATATTTACGAGCAAATACTTATCTAGATCTAATAAATTTTTAAAAAGTTATAAGGATGGAGTATTTCCTATTCTTGGAATATTATTAATATTTTTTGGACTTATAATGTTACAACCTGATTTAGGTACAGGATTAGTTCTTGTAATGACAATAGTATCATTATTATTTGTATCAGGCGTTAATATGAAATTCTTCTTTATTGCAGGTATATTAGGAATATTAGGAATAATAGTATTAATTATTATTGCACCATATCGAATGGACAGGATAACATCATTTATAAATCCATGGGATGATCCATTAGGTACTGGGTTTCAAATAATTCAGTCTTTATATGCAATTGGACCAGGTGGACTATTTGGTAGAGGATATTTAAAAAGTATTCAAAAACAATTTTATTTACCAGAACCACAAACAGATTTTATATTTTCAATAATAGCAGAGGAATTTGGAATAGTTGGAGCATTTATAGTTGTAGGATTATTTTTAATCTTTTTAATAAGAGGTATTAAAATTGCATTAAATACTAAAGATAGTTTTTCAAAATACTTAGCATTTGGTATGACTTTTCAAATAGTATTTCAAGCAATTATGAATTTAATGGTAGTAGTAGGACTAATTCCAGTAACAGGTGTAACACTACCATTTTTATCATATGGTGGTAGTTCGTTACTAATAAGTATGATAAGTGTTGGAATACTTTTAAATATTTCTAAGAGTTCGACATAAAGGAGACAAAAAGACTAAATATATGTTATACTTTAAGCGGGTGATTTTATGTCTAAATATATTATAGTAGGTGCAGGGGCAAGTGGACTTGTTTGTGCAATTAATTTAAAAAGAAAGAATAATGATGTAATAGTATTAGAAAAAAATGATAAATCAGGTAAAAAGATTTTAGCAACGGGTAATGGTCATTGTAATTATTATAATGAAGATCAAGATTTAAAACATTATCATAGTAGCGATAATAGTTTAATAGAAAAATTAATTAATCCTCATACTAATAAAAAGGTTTTGGAATTTTTTAGTTCTATTGGTATAGTTCCAAGAATAAAAAATGGTTATTATTATCCTTATTCAAATGCAGCGGTTAGTATTCAAAATACATTGGTAGAGGAATGCACAAGACTTGGTATTACAATTTATAATAATGTTTTTGTAGAAGATATTATAAAAGATAAAGATAAGTTTATTGTTATAACAAATGAAAAAAAATATGAAGCTGAAAAAGTTGTAATATCTACAGGTTCTAATGCATCTTTAAAAGAAGAAAACAATATGTATGGTGTATTAGAAAAATTAGGACATAAAATAATTAAACCATTACCAGCACTTACAAGACTAAATTTAAAAGAATCATTTTTAAAAGAATGGTCTGGTATACGTAATGATGTTGAAATAAAAATTTTAGTTGATGAAATTGAAGAAAGAAAAGAATATGGTGAAATACTATATACTGATAATGGTATAAGTGGAATAGTAACTATGCAATTATCAAATATTGCAGCATATAGCATTGATAATAATAAAAAAGTAGAAGTAATAATTAATAATATGATTAGCTTCTGCAAAACAAGAAATGATTTTATAGAGTTAATGAATGAAAGAAATACTATATTAAAAAATAGATCTATATCACAATTATTAGACAGCTATATGAATTATAAACTAGTTAATGTACTAATAAAAAGAGTTGGCATTAATCCTAATATTAGTTGGAATAAATTAAGTGATCGTGACAAAAATATATTAGCAAGTAGTTTTGTAGAATTAAGACTTAATATTATATCAACTGATTCAATAGCAAAAGCACAAACTGTTAGTGGTGGTGTTGTTCTATCAGAAATTAATCTAAATAACATGGAAAGTAAAATAGTTAATAATTTATATTTAACTGGTGAAGTTATTGATTTATTCGGTGACTGTGGTGGTTATAATTTAACTATTGCATGGACAACTGGATTACAAGTTGGTGATACTAATGATTAAGATACATAATATTAAAATTAATGTTATAGATGACAACATAGAAAAATTACAAGAGAAAGTAGAAAAGACTTTAAGAACAAAAATTAATCCAGATAATATTAAAATTATAAGAAAAAGTATAGATGCTAGAGAAAAGCCTAATATATATTATATATATGAAGTATTAGTAAAAGTTAATGATGAAAAAAATATCTTAAAAAAATGTAAAAATAATAATGTAGAATATGGTGAAGAGTTGAAATACACATATACTATTTCTGGTACAGAAAAACTAAATAATAGACCTATAATAGTAGGTGCAGGACCAGCAGGATTATTTGCATCTTATTTTTTAGCAAAAGAAGGATATAAACCACTTATTATTGAGAGAGGTAAAAAAGTAGAAGAGCGAGTAATTGATGTAGAAAACTTTTGGAATACAGGAGTATTAAATACTAATAGTAATGTTCAATTTGGTGAAGGTGGAGCAGGAACATTTTCTGATGGAAAATTAAACACTAATATAAAAGATAAGAGTAATAGAATAAAAGAAGTATTAAATATCTTTTATGAATGTGGAGCGGATAAATCAATTACATATTTAAATAAACCTCATATAGGAACAGATGTCCTTAGAAAAGTAATTATTAATTTAAGAAATAAAATTATTGAATATGGTGGAGAATTTAGATATAGTACAACACTTACAGATATTATAATTAATAACAATAAAGTAGAAAAAATAATTGTTAATAATAATGAAGAAATAGATTGTGAAGTTTTAATATTAGCATTAGGACATAGTGCCAGAGATACATTTAGAATGCTAGATAAAAGAAATATTCCTATGGAGTCTAAAAACTTTGCAATAGGTGTTAGAGTACAACATAATCAAGAAATGATTAATAAAAGTCAATATGGTGAAAGCTATAAATATTTAGATAGTGCATCATATAAACTTACATACACAACAAAAGAAAAAAGAGGTGTTTATAGTTTCTGCATGTGCCCAGGTGGTTATGTAGTAAATTCATCATCCTTTGATAAAAAACTAGTTATAAATGGTATGAGTAATAATAAAAGAGATAGTAAAAATGCAAATTCAGCAATAATTGTTACAGTATCAAAAAAAGATTTTGGTGATAGTTTATTTAGTGGTATGGAATTTCAAGAAAGATTAGAAGAGAATGCATATAATCTAGCAAATGGTAATATTCCTATCCAAAGATATATAGATTTTAAGAATAATAATAAAACTACAGCTTTTGGTAGTGTTGAGCCAGTAATAAAAGGTAATTATGAATTATCAAATATAAGAAGTATATTTAATGATGATATCAATAATTCTATAACAGAAGCTATGGAATATTTTGGAACTAAAATAAAAGGCTTTAATAATGATGATACTTTACTTGCAGCAGTAGAGACACGTACATCTTCACCAATTAGAATTATAAGAGATGAAAATGGAATGTCTTCTATATATGGTCTTTATCCATGCGGTGAAGGAGCAGGTTATGCAGGAGGCATAACATCAGCAGCGGTTGATGGTATTAAAACATTTGAAAATATTATAAAAATATATAAAAACTGTTGACAAAATAAATAAAAAAGCATATAATTAATTGCAGTTGAGAAAAGGAAAGAGATTTTATATCCACCTGATTTGCTAAATAGTGCGAATAGGTAAAAGGCCGATAATGATAAAATTTATATAATTATATATTTTGTTATAATAAGGTTTTTAGGTGGATATATTGTATATATCCACTTTTCTTATATTATGGAGGTGTTATTTATCGCAAATAATAAAGGTGAATTACTAATTAATGAACAAATTAGAGCAAGTGAAGTACTTGTAATAGGACCAAAAGGTGAACAATTAGGTGTTAAAAGTATTGATGATGCTAGAACACTAGCAAACTATGCAGTTCTTGACTTAGTTTTAATAAGTCCAAATGCCAATCCACCAGTTGTAAAAATAATGGATTATAATAAATTCCGTTATGAGAAAAAGAAAAAAGAAAAAGAAGCATTAAAAAAACAACGTGCAAGTGCATCTGAGTTAAAAGAATATCGCTTATCACCAGTAATTGATGTTGGTGATTTCGAAACTAAATTAAGAAATGCTACTAAATATCTTGAAAAAGGAGATAGAATTAAATTATCTATTCGTTTCAAAGGTAGACAAATGGCGCATACTGAAATTGGTAGAGAAGTATTAGAAAGATTCGCTAAGAGATTAGAAGAATATGCAGATATACAAGATGCCCCAAAATTAGATGGTAGACAAATGACTATGTTACTTGTCCCAAAGAAAAACAAAAATGAAGGTAAGGAGGATTAATCATGCCAAAGATTAAAACACATAAAGGTACAGCAAAAGTACTTAAAGTAAGAAAAGGTGGTAAAGTTAAGATTTACGCACCAGGAGCTCGTCACAATACAGGAAGTAAGAGTTCTAAATTTAATAGAAAGGCAAGAAAAGGTCAAAACTTAAGTAAGGCTGACCGTAATAGATTAAAGAACGTAATCTAATAGAAAACTAGAAGGAGGAATTAGAAAATGGCAAGAGTAAAAAATGGAGCTGTAACTAAAGCTCGTCATAAGAAAGTATTAAAACAAGCTAAAGGTTATTTTGGTAGTAAACATAGATTATATAAAACTGCTAAAGAACAAGTAATGCATTC
>AUXO014301267.1_pt1 | contig 10301 bp, 5 predicted proteins | sample 768731 | NCBI WGS metagenome assembly AUXO01 (sample SAMN02715735, study PRJNA202380) | gut metagenome | biome: sheep rumen | host: Ovis aries | place: New Zealand: Palmerston North | reverse complement strand
GTTGTTGCATCTGGAAGAACAATAACACACTTGTGTGATGTAAAGAGAACATCATTTCCAGGGAATCTGTTAATCATTCTTGCATATCCAGCATTATTAACAACCATTGGATACTCTTTTCTATGTATTGATGTTGTCTTTTCTTCAACATCAGAAGATACTTTTGTGTATGACTGGAACTTATTCCAAGTTGTTTCACCTTGTTTTCTTACCCAAACATATTCATCAAATGCGCCACAAGAAACCCAGTTGAAGCATCTTGTGTTATATACATCAACACCAAATGAACAAGTAACCATATTTGGTTTCTCCCTGTTAAGTTGTGACTTATCAGTCATAACATTCTTATGTTCAAATGATGCCTTTGGTGTATATCTATCAATCTTTATTGTTTCATTACTGAAAGGATAACCTATGAACTCCTTATCAAGATTAAGTATCTGAATATCAGTTGCTTTATTATATCTTACACGGGAACTATCCTTTGTGTTGAATCCATTGAATGCCTGCTTTGCTGGATCCAATGCAAACATCAATCTGAACATTGAATTCTTTGTAATGGTAATACCAATACCTTTTGCATCACCCTTTGCATACCAAGGATTCTTCTCATCTGATTGTGCAGATACAGATGCAAAAGTAGAGTATGAACAGGAGTCAATAAATCTTGGATTAACAATGATATTAGGATATGTTGCTGCATCATACTCTGAACCATTGATAATTACACCACCTGTGTTTCTTTGTACAAGAATTGTATCAGCACTCAATGTTGGAAGACCATATGTCAAGCAGAATCTATATGCTGTCTTGATAAGACTATCATCAGCAATTTTTTCAGTTGAATCAACAATAACTGTCTTAACTGGTTCCTGCTCAAATGAAACAGGAACTCCATTCTCATACCATTCCTTATCAAAAGTCTTAACCTTGATGAATGCTGATTCATCATCAAATTCAGCATGCTTTGCGCCTCTGATGAGATAAGTACCTCCAGCAGGACAAACACCATCAAGTGCAAGATGATGTACTGCACCTTCATAATCATTCTCTGCTGGATTATAGAAGTGAAGATAAATACCTGTCAAAGGAATATCAACCTCTGATGTGTTTTCCAATTCAATGAATGAGTGGGTACAACCATGTACATCATCTGTTGTAATTGGTGCATAGAATGAAGATATCCTCAATCTATCTGATAACTTACCAACATCTCCTGTTTTATTTACACCATCAGAAAGATTATACTTTTTATTCTTCCTTGCAAGATAATCTGCAATGAATCCTCTGACTGCCTGATAATTATCAGCATCATAATCACCAGCACTTGTGCCAAGACCATCCATAAACTCCTTAATAGTAGTTGTAGAATTATCCTTTCCTGTAAGATTACCTTCAGTATCCACAGAGAATGTGAACTTCTTTCCGGTTTCCTGATTTACAAATGTGAAATCAGAAATAGGTGCCAATGACATATCCTCCAATGATTCAATATCATCAGTCTCCTCACCATCTTCAACTTTGTACTTAACATTTATGACAATACCCATTCTCTCAAGGGCTGCCAAAATTTCTCTATCTGTCATATCATTTTCTTTTGGTTTATCATCTGGGGCTGACTTGGATCCAATAACATGTATTTTACCATCTGATTTGATGTGTAATGTACCTGCTTTCTTATTCCAAATCAATTCATTATCTCTTAATTGATTAGCAACACTATTCAACATTTCAGTATCCTTGACTGACCTGATTGCAATGTGTGCAACCTCATATTTCCAATCATCTTCACTTGGAGCAGAAGGTATGACCTCCTCACTGAAATCTTCAAACTTGGTATAGAATACCATCCTTGAAAGTGTGAGTCTATCAAACTCTATTGATTGGATTGAATATCTCTCTGATACTTCAACTCTTGTATCTGTCAATGTATCAGTATTTGTCAAATAACCTTCATACAGTTTCTCATTGGTTTTATAATTGATGATTGAAAAATAAATATAATTGAATCCTTTCTCCTCATCATCAACTGTCTGTTTTCTACTTAAAACAACACAGAAACCATACTTACTTACAGTATTACCATTTAGTAATGGTTCAAAATCAACCACCCTTGTTTTTGTCTTATCATCCATTGAAACAAGAGTCATCTTAATTGTTGGTTTATCTGTAACAAGATATGTAACTAACTTTGAATCTTTTAAATGATACAATGTCAATTTCTCATCCAATGCACCATCCTCATTTCCATCATAGAAGACACCCTTACAATCATTGAATGTAAGTTGCCCTTCAACACTCACATCTATGTTTCCAGAACCAATCTTTGTAAACTTATGGTTGATATCAAGAAGTGTATTGAAATTAACACTATCAGGAATTAATGAAAGTCCAACCTGTGGGTCAAGTGCCCATAATGGTTCAACACTCTCAACATCACTCATTGAACCAAGTTGTACAGATTTGGCAGTCCTTGTGTTATTGTATGAATCAATACCATATTCAAATGAATTCTTTAACCTGGCAACCTCGGCCTGCAAAGACCTGATTGCCCTTGTCATATCATATATCATACCCATATACACATCATCACTCTCTGTGTGTGATGGTGTGGTAGGATTATAACTAATCTCTATATATGGATCTTCTGATTCATCAAAATCAACATCAGGATTAGCAGTAGCATGATCTGCCATTTCTGGTGTCATAACAGGAAGTGAATACTTTGAGAGTCCATCTCCACTACCAGAACCACCAGAACCAGTAACCAATTTCCAGTTTCTTGGATTCCTTGATTCTTCAATACCTGAAGTCTGTAAAACCCAGAGTTCAGATGTCCCGGCAATATTCACAACCATACCTTGATATGGAGCTTCAATAGAACCATTTGTCAGGTCATCAAAACTATCTACAACCAATCTAACATCCAATGGCCTTGTGGTCTGGACATTAAAATTAGATGTAAAGTCAATTGAACCTTTGAATGTTTTTGGCATATATTATTTCTTAAAATTAATTTTATATTTTGTACTTAATGTATTTGTGTAACTGTCTTCCCTCTCATAATATGAAACATCACCAGAAACAAATTTCATTGGTATATTTGTGTCATATTCCCATGTCAAAGGATTGTACTGTTTTACGGTAAATATCGTAAACATTTCAGGTACCTGTACTTTGAATCTCACACTATCTGTCTCTTCAGGGATTACTATCTCTCCCTCATATCCTGCTATATAATCACAAAGACGTGGTATCATAACATTAATGTCATCACCATCATTGATTGATATTGGATGTACAGAAGTAATTGTAATTATATTTGAAGACAATACTTCACCATGAAACTGTTTATCTGGATAAGGTTTATCAAAATTATCCTTTGGTATTCCTCCCTCTTTGAATTCTATTGTTTCTGAAATAATATATTTTCCTTCATCAGATTGTGTTCCCCATTTATCAGGAGTCATACCTAATGAAGTGGATTCAATTCCACCAGAATATGGTGTACCATCTGACCACTCTCCATAAACAATACTTGATGTAATATCTAATATTGAAGGAAGAATACTTCCAACCTCAATCATTTTTTCACCATCATAAGAAATATGTACACTTGGTAATGTTCTTTCTGTTGGTTCAACAACATCGGGCTTAAGTATATCTATAACTATTTGACTCAATGTCTTCTGTTGTAGCTCCCCAATAGTAGATGATTGAAGACCTCCAATCTTCCTTGTAACCATAGATGGATTAGTATCACCTATATTTAAATTATCTGTAATCCTATCCTCACCAATATACAACTGATTATCACCATTCTCATCATGTGTATGGATAAATGAATTAGGATAATCACCCTGTACATTTTCAGACTCCAACTTTTCTGGAGTAGTTTTTATAAATTTAATATCATCAGTAACCATAATATATTTATGAGAAAGGGAGATGATAAAACAATATCATCTCCCTTTGCTTTTTAGTATATTTATAATTTAGTTTTACATCAATCCATTATCTATTAGATATTTTTCAAATGGTTTAATATATTCTCTTCCAATCTTTTTTGATGGATACAATAATATGTATAATTGTTCATTCATTTTATTAATCTCATCATTGAAATCATTCACAGAATAACACTCATTCTCATCAAGATATTCCATCAAATACACTTCACAAAAATGTGTAAATATATTTGATTTATTATTTTGTAGTAATCCACAAATATATTCAGTTGTTATATCTGTTATTACCTTTGCATCCTTTAATTGTTCTCCAATCCTCTTAAGATTATACCAAGCAAAACTACCAGGAGAATGCTTATTCAAATCATCTTTCTTATATTCTTTGAATTTCTCATTATTACTTATAAGTAAATTATGATAATCTTGACAAAAACCTATAAGGTTGTTAGATTTACTTTTTAATAGAAACCAGCAATAAGTACTGTGGTCTTTTAATTTCTTCTTAACATCATCAACATCCAATGAGTAATTATACATCAAGTATGACCAGAACAGTTCACAAAGATTGACAACCCTCATAGGGAATGATTCTCTCAATAATTTTATGTGTGTACAATAACCCTTGAAATGACTGTAAAATACATTCACATCCTCTCCAATCCTGTCAAACACATAAGGTCTGAATGTAACATACTCTCCCTTATCTGGTTCATTCTGACAATATTTAAACTCAACATTATCATTGACAAGCACTCCTGAAATCTTATCCTTCAAGAAATTAAAGAGATTCATATCATTGATATCATCCAATGCAATATTGATGAGTATCTTATCAAACTTCTTCTGCTGCGATTGAAACTCTCGCAACATATCAATATGAAACTTTTCAACATCATTAAGTTCCAGGGAATTCCTCTTCCTACCCCAGATATGAATTACCCACTCTGTCCTATTTTGATTCATAATTAACAACCCCCTTTATAAAATCATTAAATGTAATACTCTCTATATTCTTGTAATGTTCTGTATTCCTTGCATTTTGTAGAACTGCTCTCTTTTCTTCATCAGTAAGTACTTCACATAACTTACCTCGTTTAAGAATATACCACTTCAAAGTTTTTAATGTTATATCTTTATATTCTTTATTCTCCTGTTCATACCAACAAGGTTTATTCATATCAAGATATAACTTACATATTACATCAAATGATGTCTTTGCAATTTCTTTCTTATCTTTATTTAACAACAACATCACTTCAATGACACTATCATTTGAATACAATAATTGATGAAGTGTCTTCATTATATATTTTGGATCATGAGTCACTGACAATGGATTACCCTTCCAACAATAAATCGGAATGTTCAATGCCTTTGTATTCTTTGAAAAGAAATTGGTTGTAATATTAAAGAAACTATCTTCATTTGCCCATATATTCTCATTAAAATACAAACCATAATCCACAAGAAAATCCCTTCTATAAACCCTACTGTGTATATAAATGTTATTATGGTCAACAATACTCAATCCCCATGTGTTGTTTTTCTCATCTGCCAATCTTTCAGAATAAAACTTTGAACTCAACAAGTCAAAAGGTTTTCCTTCATCCTCACTTAACTTTATATTCTCAAATATTATTTTAAGGGCAAATATGTTACAGAAGCAATCATCAGAATCACAATACATCACATAATCAGCATCTGAAAGTAAAAATGCAGAATTCCTTGTTGCTGAAACACCTCTGTGCTTACAAATGACATAATCAATATCATAAGAATATTTGTCAAGGAATTTTTGGTCAAGTATATATTCACCACCATCAGAACAAATAATAACTCCAATATCTTTCTTATCTATATATACTTGACATTCTATTGAATCCAGAAGAAAAGAAATCACATCTTCTGTCTCTTTATATTGGGGAACCAAAAACTGAAGTTTCTTATGCTCCATAAATTTTATAATATATTGTATATGTTAAATATAACAAAAAGAAAAGGACTTGATTTTTTCAAGTCCTTTTCTAATAAAATATATCTTTTCAATATTAAGCATTATTCTTAACACTTGAATCATCAACTGTAACATCAACAACAAATGAATCAGCAGGAATTGTAACCATACCATCAGCAAGAGAATAGGTACCAGCAGCAGCAACAGTAATTGCACCAGCAACAGTAGAATCAGATACCAATGTATATGTAGGAATTGTAATACTCTTCTTTGCAGAATTAACTCCCAAGAATGAAACTTCAGATGTTGACAATGCTGTATTTACTGAACCTGTAAGTGTTCCTGTTGCAGTACCAATTGTCAATGAAGGCAATGTACCACCAGTAACATCAACAGCAACTGTATTAGCAGGAATAGATACTGAAATTGTCTTATTCTCAAGTTTAGGACTATTCTTTGTTACTGTTGCACCCAAAACAGAGAAATCAACATAACTCATAGAAGCACTATATGCATGTTCAGTATCCTTATCAAAGTAATACTTTGTTTCAGCACCAGGTGTCAAAACAACAGATGCATTTGTAAGACTCTTATAAGAAATGACTGTATCTGCCTGACTGATTGAACCAGTTGTAAATCCAGCAGTTGTTGATTCGAAACCAGTAAGTTTTACACCACCCTTTGATAATCCCTTCTTTGTAATAGTATCTGCTGCCTTTGAGATTTTAACAGGAGTCATAAATGCTGCTGTTGTGAATGAAAGTACATGATTACTTACTGATGCGCTAACAATAGCATTGGACTTTAAACTTGTATTTGTATCATCAGCAACCAAAGTTGTAGCGCCAACAGTAACATCAGTAACAACATCTGAACCATCAGTCAAACCTTTTACAAACCAAGGATTTGTAGCATCTTCAACAACACTACCAAATGTAACACTTGATATGAAATCAGAACCTTCTGGATTAATACCTGTGAGAATACCTGTACCACTAGCAATAGATACAGCACCAACTGTTACTGATGAAACAACATCACCAGAATTAGCAGCACTGGTTAAACCTGTTACAAATGTGTTATTTTCTGAAGTAGCAGTAACAGTACCAGGTACTACAAAATCAGGAACAGCATCAGCATCTGCTTCTGTATATACATGGATACCACTAACAAATGACTTTGCATTAGATGTGTCTGCTACAATACCTCCTACATATGTATGATCAGGATTTTCTGATGTTGCAGCAGTAAATGAAACAGCTCTAATTGCATTTACACTTGTTACATAATCTCCATTTTCACCATCGTCTGCATTTGCTTTACCAATAGTCATATTGGCTGAAACATCCAATGAAATATCATTAGCATTTTTAGAAATTACTGGGAATGCACCAGAATTGAATGTGAAATTACCAGAAACAAGAACCTTCTCACTAATTGTTACAGCACCATTTGAAAGAGCTGTTGGAAGATTAAAACTTACTGATGTTGAAATATCTTCAGGTGTACCATCACTCTTTGAAAGAGCAATTGACATTCCTGTAACGGCAGTTGTTGCATTAAAAACACTGATATCAGTAGAAGTATTTGTTACTACCTTAATTTTACTTCTTACATCAGCATAATCAATCTTTACACTCAATGACTTACCTTCAACAGTAAGGAGGGTCTTTGCTGTACCACTTATAGAAAATAGGTGATCATTACCTGTTACAGTTGCATCTTCTGAAGCATTGATTGTAACCTGGTTCTCACCAGAAACAACATTCCACTTTGAACCATCATAGACAGCCATATCACCTGCTTCACAAGCAACAGTTGTTCCAGAAACAGTTTCAAAAGCAGCAACATCTGCTGTGAAGAAAACCAAATCACCATTTTTAGCTTTGAAAGTAGCACCAGCTTTATCCTTTGGAATACCATCTGAACCAACAGTACCAGCAAACCTGATAGGATCCTTTACAAGATCTGCAAGTGAAGGGATTACAACCTCAATGTCTCTAACACCATCCCATACTACACCTGATGTATCTTCCTGTCCATTAAAGAATTTAATCTTATGTGCAGGAACAATATCATAAGTACCCTCCTGTGCAGCAACCTGCTGAATGTACTGTGAGGAACTTGTCTCACTTAATTTTAAAATATCTTTTGCCATATTTTTTTGTTTATATTATGTATATATTTTATATTTTTTGCCAAGTTAATTTTATTGTTTTTTCATTAACCTTTTCAGCAATCTTATCATAATCTGAATCTGTCAATTCAGTTATTTCAGGAATGTCTGTTAATTTTGCATATTCTGAAAGAACTTCAGCAAGTACATCCTCACTCACATACTCACTTAAATCAACATCCTTATTAAGAAGTATTAGGTGTTCAGGATTATTATCTGGGGCAAACCAAATCTGATGTTCATAGTCATCAAGTTCAACCCAATAGAATGAACCCTTAGCTGGTTCCAAAGGGATACTACTTCTATATTTAAAATTAACTAAACTCATAATGTATTTATGTAAATTCTAAATTACTTTTTTACATATTTCTTATCTGTACTAAATGTATCTCTGAATGATTGTAATTTCCAACTACCTGAAATCTTCTTATATACCTTCTTAACTGGTTTCCACAAACCATTAAGTTTTATGAACATACCTGGTGAAACAGTTAATGTCTTTGTCTTTGATGAAGGTAATTTATAGTTTCCATTACTCAAACCAGTTGCTGTAACTGTGGTTGAACCAATGTTTGTAATTGAATTACCTGATAATATTACAGTACATGTATCACCAGAAACAACATTAGTTACTGTACATGTTGTGCTATGTGTATCACCATCATATACCCAAGTAGTTGTACCCCAAGAAAGGATTGCCTCCAATTGTAAGATTGTTATTTCCTTTGAGGTTGCTGTATATGCAGCATAATTGGTTGTTTCAGCAACTGTTGCTTTAACGGTAACCTTACCAACAGAAGTAGGTGTAACCTTACCAGATGAATTGATAGTTGCTGTACCTGTTCCATTAGTAATACTCCAAGTAACAGTACCATTCTCTGTATTTCCAGAAACAGTTGCATTTACATTTGAACCATATGTTACATCACTACAACTAACAGCACCAGACCTGTTTGCTTTACTAATCTGGAATGTCACACTGTCTGCATAATCATTATAGTTATTATCACCTGTAATCTTATAATAAATTGTTGTTAATGGTGTATAATTAGTTGCAGATTTCAATGCATATGCATAATCACCAACACCACTACTTGTAACAGTTGTACCATAAGATGTTGTTGAACCACTGACAATAGTCTTACCTGTCCAGTCTGAATTGGTAACTTTGATTGTACTTGAATGAGACTTACCATCATAAGGTGCATTGTAATTAACTTCTTCAATAACCAAATTTGCCTTTCCAATTGTATATGATTTAGTATTTGAAGATGGTAATTTATAGTTTGCATTACTCAATGAAGAAGCAGTTGCTGTATATGTACCAGCATTAGTCTGCTTATTACCTGTAAGTGTCAATGAACAACTATCACCACTTATAACTCCACCAAGAGAACAAGTAACTGTCTTTTCTGTACCATCATATGTGAATGATGTTGTACCCCAGGTAAGTGTCACTTCCTTCTTATAGATTGCCTTTGAACCACTTATCTCTGTAACTGTGTTTATACCTGAACCGGTGTTATTATCAGTATCAGATACAAGACAATAATACCAAGCATAATATGTATTTGCATTTATTGCAGTAGATGTTGAACTCCATCCAGTACCACCATTCCATGTTGGCTTGGTTGATGAAGTAGATGTATAATAATACATTACACCACCAGCAGTACAACTAGCACCAGAAGCAATTGTCTGTGAATTCTTATTATATGTCAATGTGTTAGAATTATATGAAGGTGCTGTAATTGATACAGTCCTCTTTGTAACTGTCAATGTACCCTTAACCTTTGTTATAGTATAATTGGCAGACACATCATTATTACCAGAATCCTTAATAACAACTGTTGATAATGTCTTATCTGATGAACCAACAACAGTCTGTGAACCTGTACATGTGAATGTTGCCTTATGTCCACTAACAAGTTCATTACCTCCACTTCTTGTTGCAGTATTATCTGCTGACAATGCTGATCCATCATATGTCTTTGATTGGTCATTTGCCTTGAATGTTATCGCTCTTGATGTAATATTCAATGTATATGAACCAGACTTTGATGTATGATTAGGAGCAGTCACCTGATAGTAGATAGTCTTTGAATCTGCAACATTAGTTATCTTTGGTGCAGATGTCAAATCATATGTACCAGATGTTGTACCATACTTGATGGTTGCTGTCTGACTGTTCACTGTTGTTACA
>AUXO017604331.1_pt1 | contig 10302 bp, 13 predicted proteins | sample 768731 | NCBI WGS metagenome assembly AUXO01 (sample SAMN02715735, study PRJNA202380) | gut metagenome | biome: sheep rumen | host: Ovis aries | place: New Zealand: Palmerston North | reverse complement strand
CTTATCATTGCCACAACGGTAACGGCGGATTATTACACCCCGTCCCTTGCCTGTCTTATACAAAGAGAGATAGGTGCACAGGGCTGTATGGCTATGGATGTAAACTGTGCCTGCTCGGGATTTGTTTACGGTTTTGATATGGCAAAAAGATATCTTCAGACACAGGATGATTTGAAATATGTTCTTCTTGTGGCTTCCGAGGAGCTTTCAAAGTTTGTGGATTACACCGACAGGACGACCTGTGTGCTTTTCGGTGACGGTGCAGCAGCATTTGTGCTTGAAAAAAAGGAAAACACTCTTTATTCAAGCTTTCTCGGCGCAGACGGCGACGGAGCACAGTTTCTTGCATCAAGAGGCTTGAGGTCGGAGAACGCTTTCAGGAAAAACAGCGAAGAATTTGATATGGCTATGCCCCAGACAAAGGAGCATTTCCTTTATCAAAACGGCAAAGAGGTATACAAGTTTGCGGTAAAGGCGCTGCCCGAGGCTGTGGAGAAGGCTTGTGAAAAGATATCGATGCAGCCAAAGGAGCTTGATGCTATCGTTCCTCACCAGGCAAATATAAGGATCATCGAGACCGCTGCAAAGAATCTTGACGTTGAGATGGATAAGTTCCCGATGTACATAGCGCAATACGGAAATACCTCGTCTGCGTCGATACCCATCGCATTTTGCGAGGCAGTCGGTGAGGGAAAGATAAAGCGTGGAGATAAGGTGTGCCTTGTGGGCTTTGGCGGAGGACTTACTTACGGCGCAGCTATCTTTGAGTATTGACAAGTAAAAGGGGAAATTAAAAATGAAAACACAGATAACACAGCTTCTTGGTATACAATACCCCATATTCCAGGGGGGAATGGCGTGGATAGCCGAGTCTACCCTTGCGGCGGCCGTTTCAAACGCAGGGGGTCTTGGGATCATTGCAGGAGGCTCTGCACCGATCGATTACCTGCGTGAGCAGATAAGAAGATGCAAGGAGCTTACGGATAAGCCTTTCGGTGTGAACATAATGCTTATGTCGCCTAATGCTGAGGAGCTTGCAAAGCTCGTTATTGAAGAAAAGGTGCCTGTTGTAACAACAGGTGCAGGCAACCCGGGAAAATATATGGCTGCCTGGAAAGAGGCAGGAGTTAAGGTGATACCCGTTGTACCTTCCGTTGCGCTTGCCGTGAGAATGGAAAGAGCCGGCGCAGACGCTGTTATAGCAGAGGGTACCGAGTCGGGAGGACATATCGGAGAGAACACCACCATGTGCCTTGTGCCCCAGGTGGTGGATGCAGTGGAGATACCTGTTATTGCCGCAGGCGGTATCGCAGACGGCAGAGGCGTTGCAGCATCGTTCATGCTGGGAGCCCAGGGAGTCCAGGTGGGAACAAGGTTTCTTGCGGCACAGGAGTGCCAGATACACCCCACCTATAAAGAGCTTGTGGTAAAGGCAAAGGATACCGACAGCATCGTAACGGGAAGATATACAGGTCACCCCTGCAGAAATGTAAGGACAAAGTTCACAAAGAAACTTGCATCGGGGGAAAAGGACGGAAGTCTGACACCTGACGAGTTTGAGCAGCTGACACTTGGCTCGCTGAGAAAGGCTGTACAGGAGGGAAATCTTGAAGAAGGCTCCTTCCTTTGCGGTGCCATAGCAGGCATGATAAAAGAGGTCAAGCCCGCAAAGGAGATCATAGAGGAAATGTTTGCTCAGGCAGAAAAGCTGCTTGGGAAATAAAAAACAATAATATAGGGGAGGAAAAGTAAAATGGCAACAGCTCTTATAACAGGCTCTGCAAGAGGCATAGGTGCAGCAGTGGCTTTAAGACTGGCAAAGGACGGTTATAACATCGCTCTTAACGATATAAGTGAGGCAATGTTTGAAAACAATACTATTATTGAGGATATAAAGGCTCTGGGGGTGGAGTGCGAAAAGTTTATCTGCGACGTTTCAAGCTTTGAACAGGTGGAAAAGACCGTCAAGGAGATCAAGGAACGTTTCGGCTCCATAGATGTTCTGGTAAATAACGCAGGCATCACCCGTGACGGACTTATGGCAAGAATGAGCGAGGAGCAGTATGATACCGTTATTGCCGTGAACCAGAAAAGCGTGTTTAATATGTGCAAGTTCGTGGGAAATATAATGATGAGACAAAAATCCGGAAGGATAATAAACCTTGCCTCGGTAGCAGGCGTTTACGGCAACCCGGGACAGATAAACTATTCCGCTTCAAAGGGTGCCATAATCGCCATGACAAAGACCGTGGCTAAGGAGCTCGGCTCAAGGGGAGTGACCTGCAACGCAGTGGCACCGGGCTTTATCAAGACCCCGATGACAGATAAGCTTACCGATGAGCAGAAAAATATGATGCTTGGACAGATAGCCATGAAACGCTTTGGCGAGGTGTCCGACATCGCAGGAGTTATCTCTTTTCTTGCCTCAAAGGACGCAGGCTACGTTACAGGTCAGGTCATTGAGATCTCCGGCGGAATAATGATGTGATAAGGAGCAGACAAATGAGAAGAGTAGTTATTACAGGGCTGGGCACCGTGAACCCCCTGGGAAACAACGTGCAGCAGTTCTGGGAGAATATAAAAGCCAATAAGAACGGCATCAGCCCCATAGACCAGTTTGACGCAAGTGATTTTGACGTTAAATACGTGGGGACAGTCAAGGGCTTTGACCCGTCGGAATATATAGATAAAAAAGAAGCAAGAAGAATGGACCGCTTCACACAGTTTGCTGTGTGCTCCACCTTCCAGGCACTCACAATGGCAGGCACAGACCTTAAAGACCTTGACCCGTACAGAGTGGGTGTTATGATAGGCGTTGGCATAGGCGGACTGCTGCTTACGGAGGCAGAGGTAACAAAGTTCAACGAAAAGCCGGACAAGGTGTCGGTGTTCTTTATCCCCATGATGATAGCCAATATGGCAGCAGGCACCGTGGCTATGAAAACAGGGTTCAAGGGGGATAACTTCTGTACCACCACAGCCTGTTCGTCAGGCACCCACGCCATCGGTGAGGCTTTCAGAAAAATAAAGGACGGCTATCTTGACGCTGCCATATGCGGAGGCACAGAGGCTTGTATCTCAAGATTTTCTCTTTCCTCTTTCAACAATATGCACGCTCTTTCAAGAGCAACAGACATAAATAAGGCGTCAACGCCTTTTGACCTTAACAGACAGGGCTTTGTCCTGGGAGAGGGCTGCGGTGTGCTCTGCCTTGAAGAATATGAGCACGCAAAGGCTCGAGGGGCAAATATCATCGCAGAGATCGCAGGCTACGGCGCAACAGGCGATGCTTACCATATGACAAGTCCGTCACCTACAGGCGAGGCAGCCGCTCATGCTATGAAAATGGCTTACACCGAGGCAGGTCTGAAGCCCGAGGAGGTCAATTATATCAACGCCCACGGCACATCTACCGGGCTTAACGACAAGTACGAAACTATCGCCATAAAGCTTGCTCTTGGCGAGGAGGCTGCAAGAAAGACCGTCATCAACTCCACCAAGTCCATGACCGGACACCTTCTTGGTGCAGCAGGCGGTATGGAGGCTGTGGTAACAGCACTTTCCGTTAAAGAGGGCTTTGTCCACAGGACCATAAATTATACGACCCCCGACCCTGAGTGCGATCTTGATTACGCCACAGACTCTAACAGGAATGTGGATATAAAGGGTGCGCTGTCAAACTCTCTGGGCTTTGGCGGACACAACGCAACCATTTGCATAAAGAAATATGAAGGATAAGAGGTGTGGATAAATGAGTGAGAAGAACTCCGGTTTTGACCTTGAGATCGTAAAGAAACTTGCCGAAATGGTAAAATCAAACGATCTGGGCGAGATAACCATAGTAGAGGGCGACAAAAGAATAAGCGTAAAGGGAAAGGTGTGCCTTACAGCAGGCGCTTCCCCGGCTGCTTCCGCTGCTGTACAGGCAGCTCCCGCACCGGCTGTGGCTGCGAACAAGGAGGAGAAAAGCTCCGGCAACAACGTTAAAGCCCCTATCGTGGGAACCTTTTATTCAGCACCTTCACCCGATGCAGAGCCTTTTGTTACAGTGGGCAAAAGGGTGAAAAAAGGTGAGACCATCTTTATTATCGAGTCCATGAAGGTGATGAACGAGGTGCTCAGCGAATTTGACGGAGTGGTAAAGGAGATACTGGTAAGCGACGGAGACCCTGTTGATTTTGATCAGACTGTGATGGTGATAGAGTAATGAACAGCGAAGTTAAAAAGAAGATGACCACCTGTCTTGTGCTCTGGGGAATGTTCGTGCTGATAAAATGGGTGATGCTTTTAAGCCCCTCATCTGTATTTTATAAGCTGGGTCCCTTGTCGGTGGTAATGAACGACGGAGAAAAGAATTATACTGTGTCGGGCTGGATATCCCTTGGTATCGAAACTGCCCTTGCAGCTGCATTCTTTCTTCTCAGAGTAAAAAAGGTAAATATTCTTTATATCCTTTGCACCGTGTATTCGTTTTTGTATATACCCTCAACAGGCTACTGGATATTCAAGCTTGAATTTGAGGTGTGGCGTTATGTTGTATTTCTGCCGGCGATCGTTTGCTGTGCAATGATGATGATCTATTTTCCGGACTATGCAAAAATGCCTAAGCTCAAAAGACCTGTAAAGAGCAAGACAAAGCAAACAGACGGCGAGCAAACCGAAGACACAGACGAAAAAAGCTCCGAGCAAGAGGAGCAGGAAGTACAGGAGCAGGAATAATGGCAGTAATAATGAATAAAGAGCAGATCATGCAGGTCATACCTCACCGTGACCCCTTTCTGCTGATAGACGAGATAAACGAGCTTGAGGTGGGCAAGCGTGTAAAGGCCACAAAGTACATAAAGGCTGATGATTTCTGGTTCAAGGGACATTTCCCGCAGTACCCGGTAACACCCGGCGTGCTGATGGTGGAGATGTGTGCACAGGCAGGCGCAGTTGCTCTTCTGTCGCTGCCGGAGAACAAGGGCAAGATAGGCTTTTTCGGCGGTATAAACAACTGTAAGTTCAGACAGCAGGTAGTCCCCGGCGACACCCTTGAGATAGAGGTGGAGATACTTAAAGTCAAAGGACCTATCGGCGTTGGCAAGGCAATAGCCACCGTGGGCGGAAAGAAAGCAGTTTCAGCGGAGATAACCTTTGCTATCAAATAACAGGTGGCTAAGATGGAGAAAAAACACGGCTTCATCTCATTCGTGATTGCCTGTATCTGCTGCATCGTGTTTTGCGATGTGCTGATGTGGCTGTTCTGGTTCAAGCTGGATCAGCGGGCTTTGACATTGTATTTCGGTTTATCCGCATGGGTGATACCCGTTTTGGTATATCTGATATTCAATGCCCGTTTTGAGTTCGGCAGCAGCCGTTCAAAAAAGATACTGCGTCAGATACTTGTGTGGATAGGGCTTAATGCAGTCATAACTATACCACTTGCTTATTTGGTAATGCAGGGAATGCAAAAGAGTGGACTGGGATTGCTGATAGCAGTTTGCTGGATGCTGTTATTTAGCGTCATATCAATTATTATTTCGATACCGGTCACTATTATATCAAAGAAATAAAAGAATGATTTTCAGGGAGTATGAAGATGTTCAAGAAAGTCCTTATCGCCAATCGTGGCGAAATAGCTGTGAGAATAATCCGTGCCTGCCGTGAGCTGGGCATCCATACGGTCGCTGTCTATTCAACTGCCGACAAGAACGCTCTGCACACCATGATAGCAGACGAGGCGGTGTGCATAGGTCCTGCACCCAGCAAGGACAGCTACCTTAATATGAAGGCTATAATCGCTGCCTGCGAGATAACAGGCGCAGATGCTGTTCACCCCGGCTTTGGCTTTTTGTCGGAGAACGCTTCCTTTGCACGCACCTGTGAAAAGTGCGGTATAACCTTTATCGGCCCCCGTGCACCCTCTATCGAGATGCTGGGGGACAAGGCTCAGGCAAAGGAAACTATGAAGGAAAACGGAGTCCCTGTTATAATGGGCTCTGACGGAGCGATCTCAAATATCCATGCTGCCTATACGCTGGCAAAAGAGCTTGGGTATCCTGTTCTGATAAAGGCCTCCGCAGGAGGCGGCGGAAGAGGTATAAGGATAGTCAACGACGAAAGCGAGCTTGAAAAGCAGATGAACGCCGCAAAGCAGGAGGCGCTTACCTGTTTCGGGAACGACGAGGTATATATGGAAAAATTCATCGTCAACCCCAAGCATATCGAGATCCAGATACTTGCCGACAACTACGGCGATGTAATATACTTAGGCGAGCGTGACTGCTCTATGCAGCGCCGCAATCAGAAGGTCCTTGAAGAAGCGCCCTCCCCGGCAAGCTTTATGACGCCACAGCTGCGTGAGAAAATGGGCAAAGCAGCCTGCACCGCCGCAAGAGCCTGCGGATACCGCAATGCGGGTACCATAGAGTTTCTTGTGGATAAGGACGGAAATTTTTATTTCATGGAAATGAATACCCGTATACAGGTGGAGCACCCTATAACCGAGCAGGTAACAGGGATAGACCTGGTAAAGCAGCAGCTGCTTATCGCTCAGGGTGAACACCTTAGCATAAAGCAGGAAGATGTGCAGATAAAAGGCCATGCCATCGAGTGCCGGATAAATGCCGAGAACCCCGAGCAGGGATTCAGACCTTCACCGGGGACCATAAGATCGCTTTTTATTCCCGGAGGCTTCGGTGTAAGAGTTGACACGGCGGTATACCAGGGCTACGATATCCCGCCATATTATGATTCCATGATAGGAAAGCTGATAGTTTACGGCAAGGACAGACAGGAAGCTATCGCAAAGATGAGGTGGGCTCTTAGCGAGTTTATCGTTGAAGGGGTCAGCACCAATGTTGACTTCCAGCTAAAGCTTATCAGAACACCGGAATTTATAGACGGAAATTATGACAATGGTTTTCTTAACCGTACAGATATTCTAAAACGTTCAGGAGAGGAGTAATAGCAGATGCTTGAGGATCTTTTTTCAATGGTCAAGGTCAGGTTCAACGGCGACAAGACAGATGACGACACGAAAAAGACCGATATACCCAAGGGCTTGCTGTTCAAGTGCCCCAGGTGCAGAAACGTTACCTTTTCCGATGAGTTCAACAAAAACGGCAAAGTCTGCCCTGTCTGTAACTACCATTCAAGGCTCAGCGCAAGGGAAAGACTGGATATAACCGTTGACAAGGGAAGCTTCAGAGAGTTTGACAGATACATGATTTCCGGCAACCCCATCGGTTTCCCTGATTATGAACAAAAACAGATCGCCATGCGTGAGAAAACAGGTCTGAAAGATGCCGTCCTTACAGGAAGGGCTAAGATCTATAATAAGGATATCGTTATAATAGTAATGGATTCTAACTTTATGATGGCTTCAATGGGAAGCGTGGTCGGAGAAAAGATAACAAGAGCCTTTGAGTATGCCACAGCCCATAAGCTGCCTGTTATTGCCTTCACCGCTTCGGGAGGCGCAAGAATGCAGGAGGGCATAGTTTCTCTTATGCAGATGGCAAAAACCAGCGGCGCAGTGGCAAGACACAATGAGGCAGGACAGCTTTATATCGCCGTTATGACAGACCCTACCACAGGCGGTGTGACAGCGTCGTTTGCATCTTTGGGGGATATTATCATCGCCGAGCCAAAGGTGCTTATCGGCTTTGCAGGCAGACGTGTTATCGAGGGAACTATAAATCAGAAGCTCCCCGACGATTTCCAGTCCGCAGAGTTTATGCTTGAAAACGGCTTTGTGGATATGATAGTGGAAAGAAAAAGAATGAGAAGGGTGCTTTCTCATATACTGAGAATGCATAATTATACAGGGGAGGTGGCTGCAAAATGAGCGAGCTTACAGCCAGCCAGCGCCTGGATATTATAAGACATAAAGGCAGACCCACCGTAAACGACTATATCCCCCGCATTTTTGACAGGTTTATGGAGATGCACGGGGACAGACTTTTTGGGGACGACGGGGCAATAATGGGCGGTATAGCCTATTTTAAAGGTACCCCCGTTACGGTCATTGCCCAGGTTAAGGGAAGAGACCTTGCGGAAAACCAAAGGTGCAACTTCGGAATGCCCCACCCGGAGGGCTACCGCAAAGCCCTCAGACTCGCCAAGCAGGCGGAGAAATTCCACAGACCGGTCATCTGTCTGGTGGATACCGCAGGTGCGTTCTGCGGAGTGGACGCCGAAAAAAGAGGACAGGGCGAGGCTATCGCCAAGAACCTTATGGAGTTTATGACGCTCAAGACCCCGATAATCTCCATCGTGCTCGGAGAGGGAGGCTCGGGAGGAGCGCTGGCTCTTGCTGTGTGCGATGAGCTTGCGATGCTTGAAAATGCCATCTATTCGGTGATCTCCCCAAGAGGCTTTGCAAGTATCCTGTGGAAGGATCCGTCAAGGGAGCGAGAGGCCTGCGACATAATGAAAATAACCGCTAAGGATCTGACCAGGCTGGGGGTGTGCGACGCAATTATTCCGGAGGCTCCCGGAGGTGCACATAACGACCCGAATGTGACAGCAAACAACATCAGCGACTATATTTCCAAAGCCCTTGAAAGAAAATTGAAAAAAGGGCTTGACGAATTGGTAAATGAACGCTATAATAAGTTTAGAATTGTGGGAGAGTTCAAAGAGCCCCCACGATCGTCGATAACAGGATAAGGGTGCAAAGACCCGTGATCCTGCGAAAATTGAAACGGAGGAATTAAAAATGGTATTTGATAAGGTAAAGAGCATTATCGTTGAGCAGCTTGATGCTGACGAGGCAGAGGTAACAATGGACGCTACTATCCAGGACGATCTGGGTGCAGATTCTCTGGACGTTGTAGACCTTGTAATGAGCATCGAGGAAAGCTTTGATATCGAGATCCCTGACGAAGAGGTCGAGGGTATCAAGACCGTAGGTGATATCGTTAAGTATATCGAGTCCAAGACAGAGGAATAATCAGATCTCAAGATCCCCCCGACCTTATCGGGGGGTATTTTTTTGACGCTTTGGGGAGGTAAAAGAAAAATAAGATATTTTTTCATAATCGGTAGACAAACGGGAGAAAATGTGGTATAATTACCACAATAACAGCAGTACGCAAAATCTATCGAAAGGACAAAAACAACGATGATGCACGAAAAATCCTGTGGTGCCATTGTTTATAGGAAATATCACGGCAACACAGAAATCCTGTTGATCAAGCATATTAACAGTGGGCATTGGTCGTTCCCCAAGGGTCATGTTGAAGAGGGCGAGACCGAGGAGGAGACCGCCAAAAGAGAGATAATGGAGGAAACGGGTATCGACGTAAACCTTGATACCACCTTCAGGGAGATCGTTACTTATTCACCAAAAAAGGATACACAGAAAAATGTGGTCTACTTTATCGGCAGAGCGAAGAATACCGATTATCACCCCCAGGAGGACGAGATAGCGGAGATAAAGTGGGTGGAGATAGGCCTGGCAGGGAAGGTGCTTGCCTATGAAAATGACCGCAGTATCGTAAATAAGGCAAAGAAGTTTATTATTTGATAGCTGTTCATTGCTTGATAAAGCTTTCCGACGTAGGTCAGAGAGCTTTTGTTTTTTTTGCGGATAAAAATTGGTGCAGGGCAGTTCTGTTAATTTTAAATGAATAAAATGAAAGAGTTATAATATATTCTGTAATATTGCACAACAGGGTTTTTTAGGCTATTTAAGGGGGAAATCATGCGATCGGGCGGCATAAAAGGGCACAAAACAGCTTGATTGTTATAAATATTCTGTGAATAAGCACAAATAATTTGCTTAGCTTCCGGCAAATTTTTATGTAAAGCTACAAATATATCCGTAAAGTTTGACAAAAGTGCGTAAATAGGATATAATATGACCATAGAAAAGATCCAACCAAGAAAAAAACGGAGGTAATCAAAATGACAAAGGCAGAATTACTCAGTGCTATTGCTAAAAAGGGCGGCTATACAAAAAAGGACGCAGAAAAGGCTCTTGAGGCAGTTATCGGCACAGTAACAGACACACTGGCAAAGGGCGAGAAGGTTTCTATTTCCGGCTTCGGTTCTTTTGAAGTAAGACAGAGAGCTGCTAAGGATTCCATCAACCCACAGACCAAGAAGAAGATCCACATCGCAGCTAAGAAGGTTCCTGCATTCAAGGCAGGCAAGGCTCTTAAGGAAGTTGTAAACAAGTAATCTACTAATTGAGATAAGGAGTGTATTAACAATGGCAGTTAAGAAGACAGAAGCAGCAAAGGTTGAGAAGAAGGTTGAAGAAGTAAAGGCAGCTGAGAAGAAGGCTCCTGCAAAGGCAGCAGCTAAGAAGCC
>AUXO017268655.1_pt1 | contig 10302 bp, 11 predicted proteins | sample 768731 | NCBI WGS metagenome assembly AUXO01 (sample SAMN02715735, study PRJNA202380) | gut metagenome | biome: sheep rumen | host: Ovis aries | place: New Zealand: Palmerston North | reverse complement strand
TTTGTTTCATACTGACTGAAAGCAGAATACATGGTATCATAAAGAAAATCGCCAGTTCCGGAAACTTCTGTCACTGCTTCTGTTTCCGGAATGGTTTCTGTTTCGGGTTCTGTTTCAGTCAAAAGAATTTCTTCTGTTACATCAATCGGCAATTCCTGTACAATGGGAATCTCTGTAGGAATTGCCGTAATCTCAGTTTCTGCTACCTCCGGCATGAATTCGGAAATGAACGGGATTTTCTCCGCACATCCCGAAAGCATAACCGGAAATATCAGAAGTAATAAAAGCCTTTTCCTCATCTGCAATTATCACTGAATTCTCAATGTCAGACGACCAATATTTTCAATGTGGAATGTTCCGCTCTCGTCACGGATGACCTCAGCCGGAATCACACTTTCCAGACCGTAACGCTCTGAACCGCCACGCAGTCCGTCAAGTTCGAATACGTCACGGATGCTGACAAGATTGTTATAGCTTTCTTCGCCGTTTGCAAGGTCATGGAAGAAATACGGATTCAAATATACAAAGTCGTCAATCGCTACAAAGGGCGCACGTCTGCTCATGGATTCCGTCAAAGTCACGTTTCCGGTCACAGAAACATTTGCATTCAGGAATGTGACATTCTCATACAAATCAAGCTGTGATTCATTGGTGCAAATGAGCACTTCCTCCGGAATTTCCTCATACTGTTCCGGCTCTCCAATGGATTCATTCTGAACAGGGGCTGTCATAACTGCATTAGATGCAAGTGCTGCTTCAAGCGCACGGATTCGCTCATCCTGCTGGTGAGTGATTTCCGCAAGACGCTGATTTTCAGCCTCTACCCTCTGGTATTCAGAATACCAGCCTTCTGCCTTCTCACGATATTCCTCTAATTTTTCGTCATAGTTCGGCATGGAGACGGATGCAGATTCACGGAGTTCCTGTTTCAGACGTTCATTTTCATTCTGAGAATCCTGCAACAGCAATTCCTGCTGTTTTGCGCCGTGCTGTGCAATATCGTAACTGATTTTGAGCTTGCTGTACTGTTCCTGTGCTTCGTGTCTGGAGTCTTCTGCTTCCTTGTGAGCATCAGCCTCCTTGCGGTACTTGGTGAAGAAATAAACACATCCGCCAATTGCCGCTGCTGCCACGACTGCCACGAAAATCAATGCCGCCAATAATCCGCCATTTGCTGGGGGCGTCTCGTTGACGATAACCGGAGAGGGAATTTCAGCGATAGCAGATGTTTGCTGTTCGTTGCCCTCGTTTGCATTTGCATCAGTAACCTCTGCGCCGTCTGCGGTTTCTCTGACAGTAAGGTCAGCAATGACACGGCTTTCCTTTGCGGTGATTTCTGTATTTCTGCTTGAGGTGGTAGAATTTGTGAAAACAGTTTCCTTTGTTTCGTCGTCGGAATTTTCATCTTCCGTGGATTTTGTTTCCTCTTCGGAATCTTCTGTTTCATCGGTTTCAGATGTGGCGGTAGTAGTAGTTGTTGTTGTGGTGGTGGTAGTAGTAGTCTGGGTTGTTTCGGGTTCAGTGGGTGCTTCTTCGTCAGTGAATTCACCAGAAGATTCGCTTGCATTCAGACCCTTGACAAAGGTTTCATCCTGTCCGAACAGTCTGCCAGCATCAAAGTAACTGCTTGAAACTGCCTGATTGCTGGTAGCATTCCAGTTATCAGCGGAAGTATAGGAATCTTTTCCGTCAGCCGATGTAAGCTTGACAACACCGCCATCCATGGAAATGGTATATTTTTCCCCTTCAGTCAGTTTTACTGTATTAGCGAAAACATCATAAGCCTTAACTGTTGCACCGCCGTTTTGTGTAACCATATCGCCGTCTTTGTTCAGCTGTACAGCATAGACTTCACTTGTGTTTTCGTTGTAATAAAGGGCAATACCCCCCTCATGGCTTCCGGATGTACTCATGAAAGAGCCTATCAGGGTACAATTAAAATCTTCGGTATCAATTTCACGAGCTTTATTGCCGTTGCCTTCCTTTGTCATACTCACTTTAGAATTACCGTCGTTTTCTGACGTAAATTCAAAACTGATTTCACTATCCAATGTCAGAATTTCATTTTCAGTATGCATTATCGTGCCGTCCTTTCTCCTTTTGATTATGGAATGAATCAATCACTATCCATTCTACATTGTACCATAGACCGACAAAAAAGTCAAGGGGACAACACATTTTTTCACGAAAATGCAATCATTCATTCACTTTCATTACAAAATTCCGCCAGAAGCTGTGCCGCATCTGTCACGCATCCACGACACGAGCGCAATACTTTCCCTGTGCCGATTCCTTTCAATTCACGACAGACAACAGACTGATTCATTGCAATGAACCGCTGTTCAAATTCCGCCTTTTTCTCCTCTGCCTTGTCACCATAAATTTTTTCAATGACATATTCCGCAGAGAGAACAGCTCCGCATTTTCCCATTCTTCCCCCTGCCATAGGTCTGGAAATTGTCAGGGCTTCCTGTTCGGAAATTCCTGCTTCCTCCGCAAAGGCGGATAATACCGCTGTTGAGCAGGGATAATGATTCTTATGGTTTTCAATTGCCTTTTCTACTTTGTTCATGGTAAATACCTCCTAATATGATTATATCACCAGACAGCCCTTTTTATCAGCGATTCCGATTGTCACGGTACTGCCCGAATTAAATTCGAGATAATCCGCTTCAATGCCGTCACTGAAAATGACACCATTTTCCGACATCAAAGAGCTGATTTGCAAGGGCTTTTCTTTGGTGACTTCTCCGAAAATCAGATTTGTGCCTGTCGCCTTGCTTGGGAAAGGTTCACGGACGGTAAAATATAACCGTTCCGAACCGCTGTTGAAATCGCTGTCAATGCTGAAATGCTTCTCAATTCCACAATAACGGCTGATACCCTCCGCACCTTTCAGGATGCTTTGCAACCAGCCTGTTTTTCCTAATCCGGTTGAACAGATGACACCGCTGGAGCATTGCCTTTCCTGCGTTCCGTCAAGGCTGATTTCGTACCATGCGGAAGTGTGGGTTTTCTGTCCAATGAACAAATCATTGACACCATAAATTCTTTGACCGTCATTTGTGACCGCCTCAGCAAAAGTGATATATTGCAGGCTTCGCTTTTCTGCGATTGTCTCAACGGCGATTTTTGACAGCTCCCCCACCTCAAATGGCAACAGCACCCCATCCCAGCGTTTTGGGTCGGGATTGACACCAATCAATTTCTGAGTGGTCAGATATTTGAGCACGTTCACAACAAGCCCATCCCTGCCGATTGCTATCACAATATCATCCGCCCCAAAAATATATCTTGGGATAAATTCCCTGTCAATGACCTGCACTCTGCCGATATTTTGGAGCGACTGCACCGCCTGACTGACAGCATCATGATAAATCGTATCTTCATTTTCGTAGTCGGTAAAATTTCCGCCATGGCTTTCAATGTAAAATTTCGCCTGTCCTTTGTAGTTATAACGGTGAATCAGCTGTTCCAATCGTGTTTTTTGGGTAATGACAATGAATTTTTGTTCGGTGGCTCTATCCATTGACATTTCCTCTTTCCGTCAGGCTCTGGAGCAAATCGGGGGTGATATTCAATGTACCGATTTTATTATCCCCCATTGCCAATTTATCGAAAGCCTGAGCAATGAGTTGTTCCGGCTTCATGTTGAGCGTTGCCAGTGCAACCAGAACATCTGCATTCAATCGGCTGTAAGCATCCATGACAGCCCCGATTCTGTAAGCTTCTGCATCTGCTTCCTTTCGGGCATTTTCGAAACGCAGTTCGGCTAATTCCTTTCGTTTACGTTCAAGTTCAATTTCAGCATCCAGTTTCAATTGTTCCTGTTCTAATTGGCTTTGGGTTTTGATGCGTTGCATTTCGTTTTCACGCTCTAAGACCATTTGCCGAGTTTGAATTTCCGTTTCTTTGATGGTCTTTTTCTTTTGTTCAACCTTGATTTCAGTATTGAGTTCATTTTCTTTGACTTTGCGTTCCTGTTCGATAGAAGCGTTACGGCGTTCATATAATGCATCATCCGACTGTCTCAAAATCTCCTCACGGGCAGAAGCTTCCAAGGCTCTGGCGGTTTCGGGATTGGGAGCAATCCTCAGGACAGAAAATCCGGTCGGAGTTACCCCTAAGCCCTTGATTTCTTCATTTTTCTGCAATTGCTGTAATACAGTGACAGCAAGGTCACGGCTTTCCTGCAATGCCTCTGTCATCTGCATATTTCCGACAATGCCCTTCACAAGGACTTTGGCAATATTGAGAATACGCTTAGAAAGTTTCTGCATGGGGTCATCGAAATACTGCTTATTTTTGAGATTGACTGTAAAATCCATGACGTTTGTTGCCTGTTTGCAGTCGGTAATCTGATACGTTAATTGCCCCTGAATGCTGACTTTCTGGAAATCTTTGGTTGTTTCTTCAAATATGAAATCTGCATCCTGACTGGAAACAGGCACGGCACAAGCTGTGGTATATTGCTCCATGAAAAAGAATGCCAAGCCTGCGCCCTCGCTCACTAATTTTCCCTTGCGGTAACGCAACACGTATTGACTAGGTAAAAATTTCACATACATATCAATCACCCTTTTTTCTAAATTTTGGGGACAAATGCCCCTTTGTTTCTCTTAAGCCTTATTTTTTCCGGAATAATTTCGCTGGTCTGTGACCTGCACCGCTGGTATGGTTTCCGGTTTCGGTGACATAATCCGCAACTTTTCTGCGGAAATTCGCCGGAATCATGGACGTATTCAATAAAATTTCCTGTACCCTCTGGAGTTGTGTCAAGGTAAATTCTTCCGGCAGGAAATCGAAACAGGATTGAAAATGAATGCCCTCTTTCCGGAGTGCTGTCAAGGCGTTTGCAATGATTGATGCATGGTCAAACGCAAGACCATTATTTTCAACAATCACAAAGCGGTGAATGCCTGTTTCCGTGGTTTCGGATTTCAGCACGGCAGAAAGGGAAATATCACCATTCTGCAAATGCAGGGAATATTTGCCCTGTTCTGTCTCATCAAGCGAAATATCAAACCATTTTGCATCTGTGGCATCATCTCCGCCCACGGCATCCGTCATACTTCCCTCACGCATGACCGAAGCAAATACAGCTGAAATAATCCATCCTCTGGGGTCACGGTTCGGCTCGGTGAACATCCCCACAAACCGCATGGATGCAGGTGTAATATTGGTTTCCTCCTGAATCTCACGGACGGCACATTCTTCAATGGTTTCGCCCTTTTGGAGAAATCCCCCTGCCAAAGCCCAGCACCCCTTGAAAGGATGTCCCCCACGCTTCACAAGCAGGATTGACAATTTGCATTCCGGCTCATGGCGGTAACTACTGCACTGGTCTGTATGCGTAATTTTGAAAGCAACAACATCCGCTGTGACAGAAGGTCTTTCGTATTTATCCATATTGTAAGTGCTTAAAAATTCCTTTTCGGTATCCATATCAACAGCTCCTTTGTTATTTCTATTATGATTATATCATAAAGATAATAACTTGTCAAGTACTTTTTGAAAAATTTTTTGAAAAAAGAAATTGCAGTAATGTTTTGACATTACCGCAATTTTGCATATTGGATTCGATTCAATTATTCAGCAACAATTGGCAAGGAAACCAGATTGACAAGGGATTTCAGAATATTCATTGCATCTGTATCATTGAGAATGTTGTTGCAATCAACATCTGCATATTTCAGCCCATCCCCTTCAATGATTTCAACCCCAAGAAGATGCTGATTTAATGCCAAAACGTCAACAATATCAACATCTCCGTCAACGTCCACGTCTCCGTAAGTACCAAGATATTCTTTCACGCTGACAGGATACACCGGCTTGACCAATGTCATGGTATCAGAAACGGCACTGACAATATATTCACCAGTTTCAGGGAAGGTAATTTCTACATAACCATTTGCATCCGTGACAAAATCGGTCTTTTCGCCGTTGATGGTGATAACAGCCCCCTCAACAGGCAATGTGACCGGATTCCAGTTTTCATCATATCCGGCATAACTCAAAGTCAAATCAAGCGGAATATTTGGCAAAGTTTCCGCATTCAGACCATCAAAGAATGTATATTTATCTGACCAGTTTTCCAAATCGGTATATGTGAAAACGTCCAGATAATCATTATCATTGATAGGGTCGCCTACTCCCATGGAAGCGGTATGATTCACATAATAGCCATAACTTCCGCCGTTGGCATTGCCCCATAACTTCTGGATACCCCAGCCATATTCACTTTTTGCGGATTCATAGCCGGCTTCTGCACCGCCCTCATAATTTTCATTGTGTGCAATGATAAGTGCATCATTGATAGTCAATGCGCCGTCGTTGTCAATGTCTGTGACTGTGACATTTTTCTGCTGTAATACAGCGTTTCCGTCCTTGTCAGAGATTGTTACCTTGACATTGACAGAGTCTCCCTCTGCGTTTGCGCTCAAAGGCATTGCAGACACGCAGAGCATCAATGCCAGTATTCCAGACAATAATTTTTTCATGATTGATTTTCTCCTTTCGGTTTTTCAGATGGGGGCTTGATTCCGGCAGATTCCAAGGCTCGACCCCATGCGCCAAGGAACGCTTTAATTGCATTGACTTCCTCACTGGAAAAGTCAGAGCGTTTGGGATAACGTTTTTCACCATGGAGAGAAATTTCCTGCATTTTTGCACGAAGCAATGCAATACAATCTGATTTTGTATACTTTTTCGCCATAAATTTCCTCCTGTAACAAAAACGCTCCCGATTGGGAGCGAAAAAAAGGCGCAGCCATCCAAGCCGCCAAGACCAATTTTTTTCGTCTGCGGTTAAATGACTGCGCCATTCCATACCAATCACGCTTGCAATATATTCACCTGTCCGAGCGACCCGACTATAACGGTAGTGATGGCTGCGGCGGAGTTTCACCGGACTTCCCTCATCTGACAGGCGGTCAGAATATGCTTTATTATAACACATTCCCTTTGATTTGTCAAGTACGACAATATAGTGAATTCCAATAACTAGAAATCAGAATTTAATTTTTAGGGGGTATGGGGGAAAGTTGCGCCCTCAATGTAAATTGCATTAGTTTTCAGCAATTTGCATTGAGACTTTCCGGCGCAACATCCCCCATTTTAATGGGGACAAATGCCCTTTCAGTCTTAGCACGTTTTGCGAAAAAACTAATGCAAAACGCACTAAGGGGCATTTTTCCCCATACCCCTTTATCTAAGCCACTTCCACCCCGAACCGTTCGCACAGTGAACGTAATGTATCCTGATAGCCCTGACCGATTGCCTTTAGTTTCCATTGTCCTTTGTGGCGGTAAAGTTCGACAGCGACAAGGGCGGTCACATCTGGCATATTGTCCAGAGGAAAAGAACAGAGATTTTCCCCTTGATAGTCAATCGTCAACTGTGCATTCTGGACATGGGCGAACGTCTGACGGCAATTCTGCGTATAAATCGCATACACAATGCAAATTGTTTCAATATCGGGGTTAATTTTCCGGAGCGTAATTGTAAATTGACAGCCATCATTCACAACGGCTTCCATAGCATCAGATTTGTTTCCGAAAAATATCAAATCTTCATCGTACCTGACTTTTCTTTCACGGTTTAACAAAAATGCATAGCCGTCAATCTCCTGACTGCCTGTAAAAGTGAACTGTAATTGCAAACGTTCATTTTTGTAGGATTCAAGGGGAAAACGTTCACCCCTGACAAGAATTTTGTTTGTTGGCATTTCACTTCTCCCTTAAATTTCCAGCAAAATTATTTTCTGCCGGTTACCCATTTCAGCCCCCAATGGTATGTTTTATCCATATCAGGCTTGGAATTGAAATACCGTAACAATTTTTCAACAGTGAACCCCTGATTCTGCTGATTTTCAAGCATCGCAATGGCACAAACTTTACAATAGGAGTTGTATTCATCCATATGCACAATCAATTCCGGATTGTCAAGGCATTTGATTGTCACAACGCCTTTTGCGGTTGCCCAGTTTGCAGCCCCTTCATAGATGGAAGTGAAAATCAGCAGTCTTTTAATTTGCGGGAGTTTATCGCCATTGATATGGATATTTTCACCATTGGAACTTGCACCGCTTCTGTCGTCGCCGTCAAGCTGAATATAGGGTGAAGAAGTCAGAGAACCGAACTTTTTCCCTAATGCCTGAATACAGCCCTTTGTTCCGTCTGTGAGTTCATACAGGCATTCCAAATCGAGGTCAATGCCACTGCTGAAAAGACTTGCGAACCCTGTCGGCTGACTCCAGTTTAAATTGACATGAATTTGTCCCAACGATTGCCCTGTCTTTTTTTCAAGACTGACTTTCTCACCTTTGCGCAGTTCCACTTTTTTAGGGGGAGCTGGTGCAGGTTGGGGAGCAGGTGCTGGCTGTACTTCTTTAGGAATGGGCGAAGGCTGTGGAGCTGGGGCAGGTTGGGGAGCTGGCGCAGGGTCAGCAAGCTTTCCGCCGTAATGTTCCAGCAAATCTGCAAGCCCTCCATTGTAACCGCTTGCAGGGACTGCAATTCTCCATACAGATTTCATATAGATTTCAATTCCGATAATTGCCTTTTCACTATGAAAATCTTTTCCAGAAAGATTCAGTTCCATGCAGATTGAACCATTCTGACAAATCTGGATTTTATGGGATTGAATTTGTCCCATTGTACCATTTCCGTCAATGCTGACTGTAAAGACAAGTTTCTGAATGCTGGCAGGCATAGCGGAAAGATTCACAGTATATTCCGCCATATTTCCCCCGCCGTCACAAACAATTTCTCCATTCGGTGAACGCAGTTGATTATAAAATATCATGTAGCGGTCATCCGAAAGCTGATTATTCGCATCCACCCCGAAACAACAGCTGTCATATTCCGCATTCCCCATAATTTCCATACGAATCTGAAAGGGCTGGTTCAGTTGAAGAGAATCTTCTAATTTTCCACGAAATCCCTTGACTAAATTTGTCATTGACATCACTCCTTTTCTGATAATAAAAAAGAGGAAATCCATGCACGGACTTCCCCTTGATATGGTCTGCAATTACGAAAACCGTGAAGCCAGCTCCGTAATGGAATTATCTGTAGTCGGCTGACCGATTGCATTAAATTTCCATACTCCGTTGTGACGGTACATTTCGCCGAATACCATTGCAGTCATATTGTCATAGTTTTCAGAAAGATTATATCTGCAAAGCTCAATGCCCTTCTCATCACAAATACGGATATAAGCATTGCGAATCATGCCGAAATGCTGTTTCCGCTCTCTTGCCTGATAAATATTGACTACAAAGATAATTTTGTCATATTCCTGCGGGAGTTTGGTAAGCTCCACAAAAATCTGTTCGTCGTCGCCGTCGCCTGCGCCGGTGAGGTTATCTCCTGCATGTTGAACCGCCTTTGTCTTGTGGGTCAGATTGCCGAAATAAACAATATCACTCTTGTTGACAATTTTTCCGTTCACGCAAACAAAAGCACTTGCATCGCAGTCAATATCCTGCTTTTTTCCGCCCAGAAGATTGGAAAGAAAACCGCCGGCATTTCCCTGTACTTCATCCCATCCAAGAGCAACAACAACTCTTTGCAGTTGTCCGCCGTTATCTTTTTTCAGTTCAACCTTCTGTCCTTTTTTCAGATTAACAGACATTCTCACGCCTCCTTATGTAACTGACAAGCCATCCCCCGAAAAGGGGACAGCTCATCATCCAATCATTTTAATTATACATTAACCCCGAAACTCTTGCAAAGGGCATACAATCCGCCTTCATAGCCACTGCCAATTGCATTAAATTTCCATTCGCCATTGTGTCTGTAAATTTCACCAACAACAATCGCTGTCTCAATGGAGAAATCCTCTCCAAGGTCGTAACGCACAATTTCTTCTCCGGTCTCTTCATTGGTCACATGAATATATGCATTGCTGACCTGACCGAAATTCTGACCACGTTCCTGCGCTTCATAAATCGTAACAGTAAACGCAACCTTTGCAATGTTCTCTGGTATTGCTTTCAGGTCAACACGGATAACTTCGTCATCACCATCGCCAGAACCTGTCAGATTATCACCTGTATGCTCCACTGCGCCCGAGCTGTGCACCAAATTATGATAAAAGATGAAATCTGAATCATCATTCACTTTTCCGCTTGCATTGCAAAGGAAAGCAGAGGCATCAAGGTCGAAATCATAACCGCCGTCGTACTGGTTGATATCCCATCCCAGACCAACGAGAATTTTAGAAAGTCCGCTGTTGCCTTTGGTCAAACTCACCTTCTGACCTTTCTGTAAACTTACTGGCATCCTGAATCACCTCAAT
>AUXO015462526.1_pt1 | contig 10302 bp, 7 predicted proteins | sample 768731 | NCBI WGS metagenome assembly AUXO01 (sample SAMN02715735, study PRJNA202380) | gut metagenome | biome: sheep rumen | host: Ovis aries | place: New Zealand: Palmerston North | reverse complement strand
TGATATAATTAAAAATTCATCACCAGACTGATGTATTACATAATCATCTTTAAAATATTTTTCAAGCAAATGAGAAATAAATTTTATATATTTATCTCCTTGTTCATGACCAAAATTATCGTTTACAAATTTTAATCTAAACATATCACCAAATACTACACAAATTTTTGTTTTATTTTGATCATTTTTTTGAACCAACTTATTTATATAGGGAATAATAATTTCATCAAAATAATTTCTATTATATAAACCCGTTACTTTACATCTAAAAGCTCTATTCATTAAATCATTTATTAAATTTATATTGTTTATAAAATCCGAATAAATATTTGCATAAATTTTTAATTCTTTATAGTTTATACTTTCACTAGGGTTATAAAAATTAAGTACGTAATTAGAATCCTGTGTATTTAATACAATATAGGAAATATTATTTTCTTCATCATCAGTAGTATATCCAAAATTATTTTTAATATTCAATTTAATAATATCATTATTATTAAAATTATTTTCTATATCAGAAGAATATTTAATTTTATAATCATTTTTTTTTGTTTTAATTGTAATATTTACTTTATCAGCAAGATATTGTTCACTAAGATATTTTAATGTTTTATTAAGTGAAAAAGCATTTATATCTTTATTAAATATTTTATATATATTTAAGAAATATCATTTATATCTTGCATATTATTTTTCATTTCTATACTCCTCCAATACATGTATTATAATCTTAATTTAATTTATAATGCCCCTGTAATGAGAGTTATTATAGCATAATAAAAATAGGTTGTAAAATAAATTAATTAATATTTAATTATTAACTGAAGTTAAAAATAAAAAAGTAATTCTAATAAATAAAAATATGCTTGCTTTAAAGCATATTTTTATATTGAGTCTTTGTAATAGTAATCATCTTCATTACCATCATATTCAAAGTCTTCAGGATTAGCTAATCCCTTTCTAACTTTTTTTTTAAAATCTTCTAAATCAAGAACTGTCATTTTTTCTTCTAATTCTTCTCGAGAATTTTTACTCTTATATTCATTAGAATATTCATATTTATTATTTTTTTATCATTATAACTATCATTAAATAAATTTAGATTATCAAAATTATCTTACCTTTATCATTAAAAAAATTCATATACTTAAATCCTTATACATATATTTATAATACTATTATATTATATTTTACTTTTTTTAACATACTAATAAAAATTTATTTTATTTTTAATAAACCTATGATAAAATTATTTTAGATAGGAGGATAAATATGATTTGGATTATTTTATTAGTTGTTATTGTTATATTAGTTGTTTGGATTGCAGGAACTTATAACAATCTAGTAGGAGCAAAAAATAAAGTTACTGATCAATGGAGTCAAATTGATGTTGTTTTAAAAAGACGTTTTGATTTAATTCCAAATTTAGTTGAAACAGTAAAAGGCTATGCTAAACATGAAAGTGAAACATTAGAATCTGTCATTAAGGCAAGAAATACCTATACTTCAGCAAAAAGTAATGATGATAAGTTAAAAGCTGACAATGAGTTGGCATCTGGATTAACAAAATTATTTGCTTTAGCTGAGTCTTACCCAGATTTGAAAGCTAATGAAAATTTTAATAATCTACAGAAAGAATTAAAAGAAACAGAAGATAAAATTCAATATGCTAGACAATTTTATAATGATACAGCTTTAAAATATAATAATTTATGTCAACAATTTCCATCTGTAATAATTGCTAATATGTTCCACTTTGAAAAAGTAGAATTCTTTAAAGCGACTGATGCAGAAAAAGAAAATGTTCAAGTAAAATTTTAAAAAAGATTTAATTTTTATTAAATCTTTTTTAATTTTATGATAATATAATTATAGAGGTAGAGTATGAAAAGAACATTTAAATTTATAATATTATTTATTTTTATTTTTTCTCTTGCAAAGCAAGTCAATGCAAATTCTATATCTAGTATTAATATGGATATTTATCTAAGTGATACTGGAGATGCAACAATTACTGAAACTTGGCAGACTTATCTTGATGAAGGAACTGAAAACTATCATCCATATTTTAATATAGGAAACTCTAAAATAATATTTAATTCTGTAAAGGATGATCGAGGAACAACATATAACTATAATTCTAATTGGAATATTGATAATTCATTCGAAATTAAAAAAAATACTTTTGGTATATATAATAGTGGTAATGAATATGATTTATGTTGGGGTATTTCAGAATATGGAAATAGAACTTATACATTAAATTATACTATTCAAAATTTTATATATAATACTACTGATAATTATCAAATATTATACTGGACCTTAATTCCTAAAGGAATGTCTTCATCTGTAGATAAAGTTTATATTAAAGTTCATGCTAATAATAATTTTTCTGATGATTTACCAGTTTGGGGATATGGTAATTATGGTGGAACTGCCTACGTATATAATGGTATAATTGAAGCTACTTCTCCAGAAAAAGGGTTATCAACCGACCAATATATGACCATACTTGTAAAATTTTCATCCAATACATTTAATACAACAAATAGTATAGATAAGTCATGGGATGAAGTGTATTCAGAAGCAAAAAAAGGTGCAACTGCTTATAAAGAAAATGATAATAGTTTTATGAGCATTTTATCTGATTTTCTCTATATTATAGTAGCTGTTTTGGTATTTGTTCCATATGCTTTATCAGCTAAACGTAAAAAGAATCATATGATATCTGGCAAAGATGAATTAAAAGATGTCCTTCCATTTAGAGATATTCCTTTTGGTGAAGACTATTTCTATACAAATTATCTTGCTCAAGAATATGATTTAATAAGTACTGATACAAATATATTAGGTGCTATGTTTCTTAAATGGATCAAAAACAATTATTTGACTATCTCAACAGAAGAAAAAGGTATCTTTAAAACTAAAACAACTAAATTTATAATAAATCCAAATAGTACTAATCAGATGACTGATCCAAATGAATTAAAATTATGGGACATTATAAATAAAGCTGCTGTTGATAACATCTTGGAAGACAATGAATTTAAAAAATATTGTAAAAATAATTACCAAACATTATTAAATTTATTTGATAATATAAATGACAATATAGATAAAAATTTAAAAAATAATAATGCTTTTATAACAACAGTTGAAATTAAAAAAGCATTTGGTACTTCAAAAAAATATACAGCAACTTCTAAATTAAATGAGGATGCTAGAAAGTTAGCTGGCTTAAAAGTCTTCTTTAAAGATTTTACTTCTTTAAATGAAAAACAACCAATTGAAGTAAAACAATGGCGAGAATATTTAATTTATGCCCAAATCCTTGGTATGGCTGAACAAGTTGCTAAAGAATTCAAAAAATTTTATCCTGATGTTATTACTGATGTTAATTATAATGATATTGTTTTAATTAATAATTTTTCCAATAATGGAGTTTATGCAGCTATGGATGCTAGAAGTCGTGCTCAAAACTATTCCGCTGGTGGTGGAGGATTCTCTTTCGGTGGTGGAGGAGGAGGCTCCTTCGGTGGTGGAGGATCCGGTGGAGGTTCTCGTTAATCAATAAAACTGTATGCAATTTGCATACAGTTTTTATATATTTTTTTAAAAATCAGTGTTATAATAAGCACAAAAAAGAGGGGTAATATGCAAAAAGTTAAAATATTTTTAAATGAAAGTAATAGTAAACTTAATAAAAAAGATTATATTTTATTAGGAATTATCTTAATTACATATGGAATTATTTCTTTTATAAATTTAGGTTCGACTATCAATCCAAATACTTTTTTAGGTGGAAATACAACTAAACAAGTTATAATTGAGTTAAAAAATCCTGATTATATTGCCACCATGAAAATTTTTAATGGAGATAAGAATAGTAAATATCAAATATATACTTCGCTTGATAATAAGAAATATACTTATATTAATGATTATGAAGGAACAGGTTCCTTCTCTTGGCAAAGTGAAAGAATCTTATCATCAGCAAAATATATTAAAATTTTATTTTTAGATAATTCAGATATTGGAGAAATAGGTTTTTATAATAATAGTGAAAAATATATTCCAATAAAAAAAATTATATATAATAACAAAAAAATATCTTGTTTAAATGATGAAAAAAATACTATTCCAAAAAATATAAGTTATATGAATTCAACTTATTTTGACGAGATATATTTTGCAAGAACTGCTTATGAATATGTTCATGGAATATCAACTTATGAGTGGACCCATCCGCCTCTTGGAAAATTAATTCAAGCTATTCCTATATTTATAACCGGTTATATGTCTCCATTTAATTATCGATTAATGGGAAATATTGCTGGTATATTAATGCTTGCTGTTATGTATATTTATGCTCATACATTATTTAAAAAAAGAAAGTACTCTTTATTTGCTTCATCACTTATGATGTTTGATACTTTTCATTTTGCACAAACTAGAATGGGAACGGCTGACTCGCACTTAGTATTATTCATTTTATTAGCTAGCTTATTTATGACAAAATTTACACAAACAGACAAAATAAGATATTTATTTTTATCAGGCTTATTTTTTGGATTGTCTATTTCAGTGAAGTGGACAGGTTTTTATGGAGGATTAGCTCTTGCTATTATATATTTTAGTTATTTGATAAAAAATAAAAAATTAAAATTAAATAAAATATTCCTAGGAACAAGCTTTTTTGTAATTATTCCATTAATTATATATTGTGGCATATACTTAATATTTCCAAATAATAATATAAATTATACAAATAATATAAAAAGCATAATTACTGAACAAAAAGATATGTATAATTATCATTCAAAATTAAAAGATTCCCATCCGTTTTCATCTTCTTGGTATACGTGGCCAATTTCTTATAAACCTGTTTGGTATCATCAAAAAATAATTAATGCAAATAAGAAAGAAACTATTAGTGGAGTAGGCAATATATTTATTTGGTGGTTTGGAATTATTGGAGTAATTTATACATTATACAAATTAATAAAAGATAAAGATAAAACATCGTTTATAATTTTAATAAGTATTTTGTCACTATGGTTACCATATTTATTCATAAGAAGAGCAATGTTTTTATACCATTTCTTTCCGGCTTTACCATTTGTCATGCTTAGTATAATCAATTTACTAAAAAATATTGAAGAAAAGTTCAAAATAAATTATTTAATTATTATTTACATGATACCAGTAATAATATTCTTTATACTTTATTATCCAATTGTATCTGGCATACCAACTAATATATCATATATCGATAATTTAAAATTATTTTCATCTTGGATTTTTTAGTATATCTTTTTAAATTAAAAATTGTTATAATATCATAGAGGATGTGAGAATATGAAAGCAATTTGTGTAGGACATTCTACATATGATACAACATTGCCAGTAGAAAGTTATCCAATTGAAAATTATAAGTATCGAATTGAAAATCATATAGAGTGTGGTGGAGGACCAGCCTCAAATGGAGCTTACCTTTTAGCAAAATGGGGCATCGATACAACAATTTGTTCAATTATTGGTGATGATTATTATGGTGCCAAAGTAGTTGAAGATTTTGAAAAAATAGGAGCAAATACAAAATATTTAGAGCAAAAAAGCAATTATCAAACAGACAGTAGTTTTATAATTGCTAATATGAGTAATGGTTCTAGGACTATTATAACTTCAAAGAAAGATCCAATAAGAAAATTATCTACTAGTATTGCTGATAAAGCAGATTTAATATTAATTGATGGAGAACATCCTGAAACTGCTGAAGAAGTTTTAGATAATAATAAAGATGCTATAAGTATTATTGATGCAGGTAGATTAACAGATGATAATTTAAGATTAGGGAAAAAAGTTAAATATCTAGTATGCTCAAAAGAGTTTGCTGAAAAATTTTGTAATAAAAAAATAGATGTAAGTAATATTAAATGTTTAATTGAAATATATAATGAATTAAAAAAATATTTTAAAAATACTGTTATAATTACATTAGAATCAGCTGGTAGTTTTACTGAAATTTCAGGTGAATATAAGATAATTCCAAGTATAAAAGTAGTTGCTAAAGATTCAACTGGAGCTGGTGATATTTTTCATGGAGCTATAGCTTATTTCATTGGCATGGGTTATCCATTAGAAGAAGCCATTCGCTACTCATCAATAACAAGTGCTATTTCAGTAACAAGAATAGGCTCAAGATTTTCAATTCCTGATTTAGAAGAAGTATTAAATTATGATCAGCTTATATGATAATTTGCCATCTCTAGATTTACATGGTGCAGATAGAGATTATGCAAGGATATTAATTAATGACTTTATAAGTGATCACTATAAAATTAAAGATAAGAAAGTAATAATAATCCATGGTAATGGAACAGGTATTATAAAGAAAACTACTCAAGAAGTCTTGAAAAAAAATAAATATGTTGAAGAATATAAAATAGATAATTTTAATTCTGGAATGACTATTGTTAAGCTTAAAATTTGATTGACAAATAATATCACAAGTGTTAGAATATGGCTTGTATATCTAGTGGGGGGATTTTTTAGTATGTACGAAGAAGAATATGAGAAAAAAGGATTTCCAATAAGAAATTTTGTATTAAAAATAATTTTAGTGGCGATTTTCATAATTTTAATAATATGGTTTTTGCCAAAATTTAATAATCAGCAAACAGTTCAAACAAAGCAATGCTCTGAAGGTGTTTGCGATACTTCAGGAATTGAAGCATTAACTTCACAGGTTTTTTCTGATAATTTAGAAAAAATGAAAGAAGCTGCAATTTCTTATTATACAGATGAAAGATTACCAAAAGAGGTTGGTGAATCTGATACAATGACACTAAGTGATATGATTGGTAAAAAACTAATTGTAGCACTTATAGATAAAAACAATAAAGCCTGTGACGTAGATGGAAGTTATGTAAAAATAACAAAACTTGATGATGAATATCTACTAAAAGTTAATCTTAAAGATAGTGAAAAAGAAGACTATATTTTAGTGCATCTAGGTTGCTATACATACTGTAATTCATATATATGTGAGAAACAATATACAGGTACTTCAACATCTACAAGTAAAAATAATTCAAGTGTAAGTTCAACAGTTCCAATTAAGAGCCCAGATAATAATAATCAAAAAACTACTACTAGACCAAGTGATACATCATGCAAGGGTGATAAATGCAATCCAAAACCTACATCAACTCCAACTAGTAAGCCAACTGTTACACCAACAGATGAGCCTTGTAAAGGTAAAGCATGTGATGAACCTACGCCTACGCCTACATCAACTCCAACGCCTACATCAACTCCAACACCTACATCAACTCCAACACCTACACCAACTTACAAGCCAAAATATATTTATGAATATAAAAAGACAACAAGTACACAATTCAGTGCTTGGACAAGTTGGTCAAATTGGCAAAAGACAAGTTGTTCTACTAAAGAGATAAATTGTAGTAACAGCAATCCAAACTGTTTATATAAACTACAAATGGCAAGTAGAAAAGAGCAGATAGGTACTTATAGAAAGACTTATGCGAAAACAAGAGAAAAAATAGTACAAACTGGTTCATATAACGTTAAATCATGTAATAATTTTAATTATGTAAAGATCAATCAAACATTGTACGCAACTACAACAAATACTACATACACAACAATTAATACCATAACTAGAACTACTCAAAGTTCAACAGGTAGTTGGAAATATGTCGGACGTGGAAGTTATAAGAACCCACCTAGGGATACTCAGGGAACAAGTTATAAATTTGTTGGAGCAGATTATAGTTATTGTGCAGATACTTGTACAACACTTCCAAATTATTACTATGATAAATATACTTATACTGGTGGATTATCAAGTGTATCTTCAACTACAACACCTGGTCAAACAACAAGCTCATCATCATCTTCAACATCAAGTTCAACATCAACAAGTTATGAAGCAAGCTGTGGAGGATATACTATAAAAACAGTACCAATATATGGAACAGTTAATGTAACTGAAAAATCTACAAGAACCGAGAAACTATATGGTACAGTTTGCTACAAGAGTACTAAATCTAGACAAATTCAAAGAACAGGCACTACTTCTACTAAATGGAGTTATTACAACGATAAGAGTTTGTTAAATGATGGATGGACATATACTGGAAAGAAGAAGCAAAAATAATAGGGTGATAAAAAATGAAAAAAATAAAGAATATAGTATTTTATGAAACATATGCAAATGGAAAAGTAGAAAAAAGAGCTTGCTTTTTCCTAATGAATGGATACGTAGAAGATGTTTCATATGATGAAGCCATTAATGCTTGCTTTAAAATATGCAAAGAAAGAAATATTACATCTAAGGAAGAATTTGCAAATATGATTAATAAAGATACAATTCATGTTGTCTCTGAGAAAAAATTACTTAACAATCTAAATTACTATTCTCCAACTATTGATGAAATAAAAGAAGCTCAAAAATTAGAAAAAGAAGCTAGGAATAAAAGAGATAAAAATAAAAATCTTGATTTGCCAGAAAAATCAAATAAAATTTCTGATACTGACACATTAAATTGCAATGTAGTAAATACAGAAAAAAAACCAGGTATATTCAAAAATGCATTCAATAAATTTAAAAAATCAAGAGTAGCCAAAAGAGTAGTCGCTGTAGCAACAGCTTTTGCTGTCGCAATTGGGTCCGGTCATTTTGCTTTAAATCACAAATCAATGAAAGGTGAGATGCTTGATAGTAATGTAATTACTACATCACAAGATATTGGAGGAGATGCAGTTCAACAAGTAAATGCCTCATCAAATGTAAATATAGTAATAGACAATTCAAATTATGATAATTATTCATATGAACAGCTACAATCAGTTACATCTAATGTGACTCAAAAAGAATCAATGAATAGTTTATATAATACTATTACAAGTTTCAATGGAGATTTTGCATCATCACATATTGAACAAGGAAAAGATATAAGAGCAGCTTTAAAATATGATGAAGTAATTGCTTTGCAAACAGCCTATAATGATTATTCTAAAGATGAATTAAAAGCAATATTTAATGGCGCTGATATTAAATCTCGCGATTTAGTAAACGCCTATAAAGACGCCACTTTACAATTAATGGGAGCTTATATTATTGAAACACCTGAATGTCCAGTAAATATGAGTTACTTACTTGAAAGCGATGAAGCCAAAAATTATTATAATAAAATGCATCAAATGTTCATGAATGCTAATAATGCTACTGGTCAAGACAAAATTGATAAGGTTAATGCTTTCTATAATCAAATAAGAAGTGATTTCCCTATAAGTGAAGAAGAAAGAACAGAAGGAATATCTCACTCTGATTCACGTAACTCACTTGAATCATACAAATTGTCAGTAGTTCCTATGGTTGCTGCTGGAGAAATAATGTGGCAAAATCTTGACGTTGATATGACACTAGATGACACATCAATTGATTGGTTAAATGATATAGGATTATGTAATTATGCAGAAGAGACTTTTGATAGAATTGAAACAATAACTTTAAGTTCTGATGAAGATATCTACAATCCAACTTATGATCAATATAAAACTGCTATTGAGAAGTATCTTGCTAAAAAAGGAATGGCTGTAATTGATGATGAACATAGAGAATTAAGTAAATTAGATGCTTTTCAAAATAAAGTTAACTATAATTTTGAATCTTCAATGAGCAGTTTCACTTATAGTTCTGGTACAGCTTACTCAACTAGTTCATATCAAACTTCAACATCGCATACAGAAACATCAACAACATATAGAACAGAAGAAACTAGAGAATCCGTTAGTGCTGACCAAGTTCCACAAGCAGAAAGAGAAAAATTAGAAAATAAAATTAATTCTGATATAGCTAAAGAGAATGAGCAAGCTAAAGCAGAAGCTGAGAAAAAAGCTGAAGAAACTAGAAAACAGATTCAAGCTTCAGAAGATGAAAATGCAAAGAAAGTAAATGAAGAAGTAAAAGAAGACGAAAAAAAACTACAAGAAGATATTTCAAATGCTAACGAAAAAATTGACAAAAATAATAGTGATGATAATAAATCAACTGATACTCCTGTAAATGAAAAAGATTTTGATGGAAATGTTGATTTTGATAACAATCATTCAGATAATGCTGGAAACCTAGATGGTTCTGTAAAAGATATAACAACAGATGGAACAGGAGCAGATAAAGAATTACCTGATCCAAATAAGACTGGTGCTGAATTTGATAAACAAGCAGAAACTAGCCAAGCACAAGTAACTGATACTGCAACGAGT
>AUXO014673590.1_pt1 | contig 10302 bp, 11 predicted proteins | sample 768731 | NCBI WGS metagenome assembly AUXO01 (sample SAMN02715735, study PRJNA202380) | gut metagenome | biome: sheep rumen | host: Ovis aries | place: New Zealand: Palmerston North | reverse complement strand
AAACCGCAATCTATGGAACTTGATGAAAATTCTTTGCAAGGATTTTGGTCAAAAGGGGAAAATTCAGATTATGAATTTTTTATAATAAATGACGCAATATTTTCTAAATTATGTATATTAGGTGATGATGTAGAACCTTGTTTTGAAGGCGCATCTATAACTGCTCCTAATATCAGTAAGAATTTCACATTGGATGATACATTTAAGAGAACATTATACTCAATGATGAAAGAATTACAAGAAACTTTACAAGGAGGTAAATATACAGTGGCAGATGAAATGAAAAAGAAATCAGTTGATTCATCTACAGTTGTTGAAGAGCAGACTACTGTTGAAGTATCTGGACCTCAAGAAGGAACAACTGAAACGCCAGTAACTGAGACTCCAAGTTCAGATAATACTGAGACACCGGGAGCTGAAGAAACTCCTACAACTCCTGCAGAAACACCTGCGGTAGAGGATTCTAATGATAGTGGCGAAGCTGCTACAGAGGGCACTGAAGGTGGTGAATCTGGCGGAGAAGGTGGTTCCGAAGGTGGAGATGGTTCTACTGATTACGTAAAGAAAGACGATGAAGAAGATGCTAAAGAAAGTGATAAAGAAGATTCAGACAAAAAAGAAAATTCAGAAGATAAGAAAGATGATGATGATGAAAAGAAAAAGTATGCTCTGATCGTTACTGAATTAGAGGAACTTCAAAAGTCTTATACAGCCCTTCAAGAGGAGCATGAAAAAACTGTTGCTGAATTAGCTTCTTTCAAGGACTATAAACTTAATGTAGAAAATGAAAAGAAAGACGCTTTAATTGCAGAGTTTTATATGCTTTCTGATGAAGATAAGAAAGATGTTATTGACCATAAGACAGAGTATAGTTTAGATGAAATTAAATCTAAATTAGCTGTTTTATGTTATGATAAGAAAGTAAGTTATACAAAGGATGAAGAAGTTACTCCTGGTATGACAGTCAATATTAACACTTATTCTAATTCCGATATGCCAGATTGGCTACAGGAAGTAGATAAACGTATCTCACAACAATAAAATAAGGAGGAAAAGTCAAAATGGCTACAATCAAAAGAAAAGGTTTTGGTCAGGTTGAGCCTAATCATCTTTCAGCTCAGAGAACTGGACAGATTTACGCTCAATTAATCGCTGATAAGAATCTTAATATTATTGAGAACGGTATGTTCTTAAAATATGATTATCAAAACAGAAAAGCTGTTGCTAATGCTTCTGTTGCAGGTGAATGGCTTTTAGTTTATAATGAAGAAAAACTTTATGATCCTCGTAGACAGTCTCATAAGGATTTTGCTATGATAAAGACAGATTATGTCGATGGTGAAATGGTTCCTCGTCTTTTTAAGACAAATATAGGAGATATTTTCACAACAAATACACTTGAAGCTAACACATCTGATTCAGCAGTTACAACTGGTGTAACTGTCAATGAGGGGGACACTCTTGTTGTTGGAAGTACAGGTTATCTTGAAGTACTTGGAGCTAGTGCAACTGCAACTGCGCCTGCATTTAAGGTAGTTGCTATAACAACAATGCCTGATGCTGATACTGATTATCCGGCTGTTAAGTTACAACGTATATTATAATATAGGAGGATTAATACAATGTCATTAGAAAAGAAAAGTCTTATTACTTTAGCTAAGACAGTGGCAAAAGCTAATCCTCAAGCTGCTGTTGCTTATAGCTTTGGTGATAAAAATTATACTTATGCTCAATTAGATGAAACTCTTAGAGCAGAATTAAAAGAAATTGCTGGTACATATCAGCTTTACAGAGAGAATAAGAATATTCTCTTTGAACTTATTGAGGAAGTTGTAAATGAAGTTCTTCCTGCAAGAGTTATCGAGCAGTATGGTTCATTTGCAGATATCCGTGTATTCGGACAGGGCGAAAAGCCTATATTCTCAGTTAAGACTTCACAGGCTTCTAAACAGAGAGCAAAGAAGTTCGTAACAAAGGTTGGACTTGCTGGTGTATATGAAGTATTCAAACTTGATGGATACACCTTAGAAGTTCCTACAGAAGCATGGGGCGGAGCTGCTCAGATTGGTATCGAGGAATATCTTGATGGCAGAATCGACATGGCTGACGTAGTTGAGATTATCAATGATGGTCTTAATGAGTGCGTATTTAGAGAAATCGCAAAAGCTCTTAAGTCTGTTATCGCTCAGATTCAGCAGACAAATAAGAAAGCTAACAACTCATTTGTTCAGGCAGATATGGATGCACTTCTTCAGATTGCTGATGCATATGGAAAGGCTACTATTTACTGTACATTTGAATTTGCTGCTACAATGGTTCCAGACAATAACTGGATTTCAAATGAGCAGAAGAACACAATGTGGAACACAGGTTACCTTGCTAATTACAAGGGACATAATGTTGTTATCCTTCCTAACTCATTTGAAGATACAAAGAACACTCAGAAAGTTATGGATCCTTCATATGCTTATATCATCCCAACAGGTGCTGATAAGCCTATCAAGATCGCTTTCGAAGGTGATGCACTCGTTAGAGAATGGGAAAACAGGGATTGGTCAAGAGAAATCCAGACTTATAAGAAATTTGGTGTTGGTATCGTAGGTCTCAATAATGGTATCTGTGTATATCAAAATACAACTCTTGCTCCAGCTGCTAAGACACTTGTTCTTAATGCTGCACCTGGATTAGATCCAGTATATCAGTAAGATTTAATAAAAATAAATAGGGGAGATTAGGAGATTTAATCTCCCCTTATTTATATATTGAGAGATAAAAGGAGATAAAAACAATGGATGAAAATAAGAAAATAAAAGTACAAAATAGAGATTTTGGTACTGTAGGATATACTATTCCTGATTTAAATAATCTACATAGAACATTTCAACCTAATGAAACAAAAGTTTTAACTTTTGATGAACTTTTTAAACTTTCTCAAGTTCCTGGCGGCGACTACATAATTGCTAATTATTTGATTATTCATGATGAAGAAGCTGTTAAAGAGCTTATAGGTATGATCGAGCCAGAATATTTTTATACTGAGCAGGATATTATAAGATTAATGCAGTCTGGTTCAACAGATGAATTTGAAGATTGTTTAAATTTTGCTCCACTTGGAGTTCTTGAATTAATTAAACAGGTTGCGGTTTCACTTCCGCTCAATGATGTTGCAAAGCGCGATTTAATTTTAAAGAAACTCAGTTTTGATGTAGCAAGCGCAATTGAACTTACAAAAGAAGATGAAGTTGAAGAGGTACCAGTTGTTAAGAGAAAAGCAGCTGTTCCTAAGACAGAAGATAAAGCACCTGTTAGAAAAGTAGTAAAAGCAACTGCTTCACAATAATGTAATAAGGAGGAATGAAAAATGACACCATGTTCACAAGTTTATAATGCGTTCCTCAGACAAATTACAGATGATATGTATATGGAATTAACTAAAGAAGATACTTTAAGTATGTTAAGTGAATTGCTTGATTCCGCAATACCTTGGTTTGAGTTTCCAAGACAAACCTTAGATATTCAACCACCTGAAGATCCTGATGATGAAGAGGATGGTTATTTTTCAAATGATTTATCTAATGAAGAAATAAAAATTCTTGCAGTCTATATGGTTCAGGAATGGATTGGTCAACAGCTTGCAAGTGTTGAAAATATAAGGATGAAGTATAGTGGTTCAGATTTTAAACTTACTTCACAAGCTAATCATTTAGCTAAATTACAAAGTCTTCAAAAAGAATATGAAAGAAAAGGATTCCATTTACAAAGACTTTATAAAAGAAGAAAAATAGATGATAATGGTGTTTATCGTTCCACTATGCACACGATTATGGAAACTCCTGTTTACCCAGCAACTCTTGGTAATGAAGGACCTAATAGTCCTTACGATAGACAGGAGGGAAAATGGGATGAATAAATATAATTTAGAAATTAACGAAAAAGTTTTTCAATCTAATTTGAAAAGAAATATTAACTTAATATATAAATTATTACCAATGCGCGAAGAGGGTGCGGATTGGACAAAACCATTAGAAACTATTATCGAAGAATTAGTTGGCATGAATCAGCTGTTAGTCGACTTGCAGCCCGCCCTATTTCCTATCATTTGTAAATTAGAAGGACTCTTTAGCTTAACAGAAGAAAAAGATATGGCTTTATTTAGAAGAGTTATCTTTGAATGTCTGTCGCTCTTGAGTAAAATTGATTATGAAAGCATTAGATAATATGCGTCATAGATTAGATTATAATGGCGGAAGCGCGCAGCAAAGTCGAATGATTGAAGATAAATTAAAAAGTTTAAAAAAAGCTTTATTATATTCATATCAAGCTGGCACTATGGTTATAGATAATCCTGACGAAGACAATACGTTACCTCAATTAGAGTTTCGTTGTTTAATGAATCCAGATAAAAGAACATTTGAAACAGATAAGATGATGTTATCTGTACCTTTTGAAGATATATGTTTAAACGCTCCTCGAGTTGGAAAAACGACAGAAGGAATTATTCCTGTCCCTGTAAAATGTGGAAAGACTTTTATTTGGAAAGAAACGAATACTCGTTGGATAGTAACTTTACAATATATAGAAGAATATGCTTATTTTAGAGCAGATGTTAGAAAATGTTTTGAGTATCCTTTAACTATTGATGGAAAAGATTATTACTTTGCTTCTGTTGGTGAACAAGAAGAAATTATTGAATGGTTAAGAAGAAATAAAGAAGAATGGAATAAACTAAATTATACTCGTACAATTTATTTAGAAAGAAATGAAGATACTTTAGCATTTTTTAAAAGATTTAAAATAGTTAAATTACCAAATATTCAAGGTAAATTAGAATCATGGGAGGTACAAGCAGTATCTCCTAATTCTGTTGATAATATTCTTATTGTTCATGTAAAAGAATATTTTGAAAATCAATATGAAGATTTGAGCAATGAAATACAAAATGAAATCAAAGAACGTAATGAGATAGAAGAGAATTTAGTATGTAAAGCTTATGATAAAATTTCTTGTACTACTAATTATATTCAAGATGCATTATGGTCTATTGAAAATATAACAAAAGGCTTATCTCTTGATATAGAAGATGCTATTGTTCAAGGTGATAAGACCACTGTATATGTGCAATTACTTAATGGGAAAACAGGTGAATTTGATTTGTATTATAATAATAAACTTGTTAAACACGTTGTAGTGCAATCATTATAAGAGATAAAAGGAGTAAGATAAAATGCAGAGAAACGGATTACCCCCAATACAATCTTCATTCTTATCTTGCGATAAAGATACTGAATTAATATTAAATAAGCTGTTTGTTGAATCTGGCAAATACAGTACATGGTTAAAAAGATTATTAATTATTAATACTAAAGATTGTTTAGACCCTACAATAAGGAAATATGATGATATAGTAAATCATTATAGTGTTCATGATTTATTTGAAAAACAATATATTAGAACTACTCCAAGATTAGAGTTTAATGAGCATGAAGATGTTCAATCTTATATTTTATTAAATTTTGATAATTTTACAACCAATTCAAGAAATGAACAGTTTAGAGATTGTATGATTAATTTTGATATATTATGCAATACAAAACAGTGGGATTTACAAGGTTTTAGAGTTAGACCACTTATGATTGCAGGATATATAGATGGTATATTAAATTTAGGTAAACTATCTGGAGTGGGTGAAACGTATTTTCTTGGATGTAATGAGTTAATTTTGGACCCAAATTTAGTGGGATATACTTTATCCTATCATGTTGTTCATTTTACAGAAGATGATGCTAAATTAGAAGAACTAGCGAGTAAATGAATAGAAAAAGAATAGTCCATAAATTATTATTAGATACCAAGAGCGATATTCCATTTCCGTCTGCTCAATTAACCATATATCAACCGTCTATTGCAGAAATAGGTTTATTGGGTGAACCTCAATTTTTTGTTGCTGTAAATAGTTTAACTAGAGATTACAAAAATCTAAAGATTGAGGACAATTTTGATTTAGATAGTTTAACGAATTTTGATATATTAATGTCAATAATGAGAGAAAAAACTGAAAACGGTCATTATATCTTTTTTAGTGTTGTACAGTTATTAGAATTAATTTTTCCTAAATATAAAATTAATTTTACTCCTAGGTCTTTTATATTTCAGCCTAAAGAAAAGGATGAAAATGAACCTCCTCAAACATTGATGATTGATGGAAACAACTTTGAAGAGTTTGCGAATATTATTTATGATATGTTTGGACTTGCTGCTTTAACTGGAGATGCTGAAACAGACTATAATCCGCAAGGAGACCGCGCTCGCGCATTAGTTGAAAAATTCAAAAAGAAACATGAATATTTGGCTGATATGCGAAAACAAAGAGGAGAAGATACTGCGTTAAATAGTGTCTTTGGTAGATATATAAATATCCTTGCTATTGGAGAGCAAAAAGATAAGAATGAATTAAAACAGTATTCAGTTTATCAACTTATTGAAGAGTTTAAACGTTTCCAATTAAAAGAAACATTTGACTATACATTCCAAGCTAAAATGGCTGGAGCGCAAAATGTAAAAGACGCTAAAGATTGGATGCAAGACATTACTCTTGGCGTTGAATTAGAAGAAGAATAATTAAGGAGGAAAATACAAATGAAATTTGGTGTTCGCGAATGTGCTAACATAGTGTTCAGAGCAAAAACTCCTACTAACATTGGTAAGTATAAGTTTAAGGCTGGACAACCTGTACTTTATATCGATACAGCAACAACTTCATCTGTAGAGCAAGCTACTACAACTGTTTATGCACAGGGTGGTAGAGGTAATGTTCGTCTTATCTCTTGGGAAGGTGAGAAGACTTTAACATTTACTGTTGAAGATGCTTTACTTTCACCTATTTCTCTTGCTATGCTTTCAGGTGCTGATCTGTTCCAGGGATCTACTGGAGTTGAATCAGTACATTTCCATACTACTTCTACAGCTACATTAGAAGTTACTGGTACTGGAGATCAGAAGAAAGGTTGGATCGATTTAAAGAACGTACTTGGTGCTAAAGAAACTTTATGTCCTACAAATGATTCTCCTATTTATGTTATTGTCACTGAAGGTGATGGTAGTTTAACAGGTAAGATGATTGAAGGTACTAAGGTTGAAGTTGGTAATATTACTATTGATGCAGAAACCGGTGCTAAGACATTTACAGCTGGTAAAAATAGTGATGGAGTAGCACAAGCTATTCAGATTACAAAGCCAACTGTTGCTGGTTTACAAGATTGGTATAAGGCTACTGATGAAGGTGCTGCTGACGCTAAAATAGGAGCAGGACAAATTGCTGTATTCGTAGATTATTATCTTGATAAGAAAGCTACAGCAGTTGATGAACTTCAGATTGCTGCTGATAACTTTGCTGGTAACTATTATGTAGAAGCTGATACATTATTCAGACGTAAGAGTGATGGTGTTGATATGCCTGCTAACTTAACATTCCCTAATGTTAAGATTCAGTCTAACCTTACATTCCAGTTATCTGGAACTGGAGATCCTTCAACATTTACCTTTACAATGGACGCTCTTCCAGGATATACTTATTTTGATAAGTCAAGAGAAGTTCTTTGTGTAATTCAGGTTATTGAAGACCAGACAAATGCTGATAAGGTTATTAACCCAGTTATGCCTCATAACACAACACTTGAACATGATGACAATGAGATTTATGATTCAAGATATATTGGTTATGGTGAAACAGCTAATACAACAACTCAAGGAAATCCTAAGTCCGAATCAAGTAGGACACCTGAGAATCCAGATGCTGCTGGTTAATTAAAAATATATTGCGGGGGGTGCGTGTAATACGCACTCCCGCTATTTTTTTAGGTAAAGGAAGGTTGTGATTATTAATGGCAAATAGAAATATTCAAAGATATTGGAATAATGCGGAATTATATAGGCAAAAACCTGATTTTTGGGAATCTGATATTTTTTATATTCATTTGCATACTCAAAATATAGGTAAAATGGCAAACGGGGATGCAAAATCTGATGATGAGTTATCTAATATTTTTGATGCATATAAAAACGGTAAAGATTCTACTGTTCAAAAAGCTGTAACAAATCAATATCTTCAAGCAATGAAAGCAAGCATTAAGAAAACTACCCAAAATAGAGAATTATTGGATGAAGTTTTTGATATAAAAAATAATAATACTTCAGCGATGCTTGATCAAATGCATAAAACTATGCAAGAAGGATTAGAAAAATATATTAATACAGAAAATTTAGTTAAACTACTTCAAAATGAAGAAACTCTAAAATGGAATGAAAAAGGAACAGGTTCTTTAAAACAAGCTTTAAAAAATGATGGTGACTATCAAGATAGTATAAAATTTTTAGATACTTTGCTTCAAGCTATGGCTGATACCGTTAAATTAATTAATTCTCCTTTAGGTCCAAAATTGGCTGAAGCTTTATTATTAGAATCAAATAGTACTTCAAATTTTACAAATGTTAAAGATTATGGAGCAAATTTAACAAAAGTATTAAATAAATTTAAAACAGAAAATAAAGCAGTATTATTAAATACTCCTTTAATGCAAGAAGCTATTAAAAATTTAGATGATATATTATCACCTTTAACTAATTTGTATTTAGAAAAAAATAAAAATGGAAAAGTTATAAGAGAAAATACTACTGTTGGAAAATTACAAGGTCGTGTAACAAATAACTTTTTTCCTAATTTAGCAGAAATACTTGCCGCACAAATTGAAAAAACTGCTGTTTCTGAAGCTGTTAAAATTACTAAAAATGCACGTAGAACAGGTGCTGAAACTTCTCAAATTCAAATTACTGATACAGAAGGAAATTATAGTAATAAAGGTTATTTTGATGATGGTGGTAAAAAACAAGATAAAGCAGATAATATATATGAAAATGTTCAAATGAGTGTTGATAATTTAAGAAATGGTGAATCAGGATATTTTAAGATAGATATTGGTATAAGTAGTAAAAGTTATGTGACTCAGCATTTTGGAACAGATACTTCATTAGCTGATTTTAATGATGTTTATTCTCTTGGTGGAGGTATGACTATAGGTAATGCTTTTAGATTACTGTTAGGTGATATTAATGCAGATATATATAAAAAATATTTAGGATATAATGTTTTTGCTAGAGATTCATCAGATTTTCCTAAAGCTTTAAATTCTTTACAAGATGTTTTATTAACACGAAGTATCGTTTATATAGCTTCTGGTCGTAATAAAAAAAATATCGCTCAATTCATGATGATTAATGGTAATTTTTTATCTATATGGGATATTATTAAATATACTTTTGATCATGATATAGGAAAAAGTTCGTCTCAATTAAAGACAATTCAACCCGAAGACAGACCAGGTCTTTATATGACTGTATCTAATAGAGGAAAAATTATTAAACTCGCTAAAAGTAGATTTTGGTTAAGAAGAATTGTTAAAACAAATGAAGCAATTGATTCAGCTACAATGAAAGTTCATATTATTCCTAAACAGATTATTAATGGAGTTGTTAGTTCCGGTCAAATTAATGATATTAAACATTCTTGACAAAATTAAAAAATTTTGTTATAATATAAAAAAAGAAAAAGGAGAAAAAAGGATTAATGAAATTTGATGAATTAAATCTTAAACAGGTTAATAAAGATGCTAATATTATTATTAATGATAAAAAGATAAATATTAAACAATATTTACCAATTAATGAAAAAATTAGCTTAGTTCAAATTGCTTTACAGCAGTCAGAGGAAGATGGTATTTATAACGAAGGTTTACTTACTGCTTATTTTTATACTTATATAGTTATGTTTTATTCAGATATAGAGTTTACTGATGAGCAAAAAGAGAATATACCTTCTATATATGATATACTTGAAACTAATGATATTATCACAAAAGTATGTGATAAGATTCCTAAAGTTGAATTTGATGATTTATTAGATTTGCTTCAAGATCAGAAAAATAATAATACAAGTTATAAAACTTCAACAGCTTATTTAATTAGTCAGTTTATTAATACTCTTCCTGAACAAATGAATCAAGTTTCTGAAATAATTAATAATTTTGATCCAAGTAAATATCAGGCAGTAGTAGATTTTGCAACCGCCGCAAATGGTGGAAGAAATATTAATACTAATCAGCCTGTTGAATAAGGACAACTTTGATTAAAACTTATGCTCTTATTACCAAGTGTAATAAGAGCATTTTTTATTTTACGAAAAATAAAAAGAAATCGGAAATAAGATAGGAGGTAAAAGGAATGGCTAATGGTGGTAGAATAGATTTTACT
>AUXO013988282.1_pt1 | contig 10302 bp, 12 predicted proteins | sample 768731 | NCBI WGS metagenome assembly AUXO01 (sample SAMN02715735, study PRJNA202380) | gut metagenome | biome: sheep rumen | host: Ovis aries | place: New Zealand: Palmerston North | reverse complement strand
TGATTGGTGATGCAGATATATTTACAACATTACAAACAATATTTATGTTGTCTGGAATTTATTTCTTGAAACAAGAATCTTCAACCAAAGGAAAAAAATAATGGAATCTGTACCAGAAAAATTTTTAAATGCAGATGGTGAATTAAATACTTCTGCGTTGGTTAAATCATATTGCGAATTAGAAAAAAAGATGAGCAATATGGTATCTGTACCAAATGAAGATAGTGATGATGTTGCAAAACAAAAATTTAATCATGCAATTGGGGTGCCTGATGATGCATCTGAATATCCAACAAATGATTTGTTTGATGACGAATCGATTCGGAAAAAATTTCACGAGATTGGTTTAACATCAAAACAAGTTGAAAAAATTTATTCCATCGCAGAAGAATTTTTACAACCAACATTACAAAATTTATTTCAATTACAATCACAAACAAATGCGATTAATGAATTAAAAAAATTTTTTGGTGATGATGATAAAATGAACGAAGCATTACGTGAAATAAATTCATTTGGTGAAAGATTTTTACCACACGATGCATTTGATGAGTTGTGCTCTACACCCCAGGGAATCCAAGGCATATATAAAATGATGCAATCAATGGAACCAACAATTTTAACAAACAAAAATACAAATGAAAATTTAACTGATGATGCATTGCGAAACATGATGCGTGATCCAAAATATTGGCGTGATCATGATCCTGAATATGTTAGAAAAATTGAAAATGGTTTTAAAAAATTATATTCATAATCATTTTATTCTTTACTATTTTGTTTGTTTCATATAAAATAAAACCAAGAACAAAATAATTTTGTTCTGTCCAAAAACTTAAAAGGAGAGAATTATGTTCTTTGGTTCCAAGAAAAAATGTGGTTGTGCAAAAGCTGCTGCAAAGCCAGCTGCTAAACCAGCTGCAAAAAAAGCACCTGCGAAAAAAGTAGCAGTTAAAAAACCAGCTGCAAAACCAGTTGCAAAAAAAGCACCTGCGAAAAAAGTAGCAGTTAAAAAAGTAGCTGCAAAACCAGTTGCAAAAAAAGCACCTGCGAAAAAAGTAGCTGCAAAAAAACCAGTTGCGAAAAAAGCACCTGCGAAAAAAGTAGCAGTTAAAAAACCAGCTGCGAAAAAACCAGTTGCAAAAAAAGCACCTGCGAAAAAAGTAGTTAAGAAAAAATAATATGCAAATTTGTATATGATTTTAATCCCCAAAGCACCATGTTTTGGGGATTTTTTTTAAGATAAATTTTTCAGTTGGATTATATATGTCTAACTGAATTTTTTATTGGATAATCCGTTTTTTGGACCCTGAATAATGTTTTTATTTATGGCGCATTTTTTGCACAACCATTGATAAAAATTTTTTAGATTTCATAAACAATAAAAAAAGGATTTAATATGTCTATGTCTGTTGATCAAGTGTTTATCAAACAATTTGAAGCAGATGTTCATTTGGCTTATCAGCAAATGGGCACAAAATTACGCTCTACAATCCGCAGTAAATCAGGAGTTGTAGGATATTCAACAACCTTTCAAAAAATTGGCAAGGGTATCGCCAGTACTAAATCACGCCATGGTATTGTGCCGGTTATGAATTTGAATCATACACCTGTGGAATGCACTTTACAGGATTATTATGCAGGCGATTGGGTCGATGCATTGGATGAATTGAAAACTAATGTTGATGAACGTCGTGTGGTGGCATCTGCCGGGGCATATGCGTTGGGTCGTAAAACAGATGAATTAATCATCAATGCTATGAACAGTGCAACACAATATGTTGGCGATTATTCCACAGGTTTAACCAAATCTTTGATTATGTCCGCACTGGAAATTTTGAATACTAACGATGTGCCAGATGATGGCCGCAGATTTGCAGTTGTTGGTGTTCATCAATGGAACGAATTGTTAAAGATATCTGAATTTGTTTCCGCAGATTATGTTGGCAATGCAACACCATTGGTTGACGGTTGCGAATCCAGAAAATGGTTGGGTGTTAATTGGATTTTATGTAATGCATTACCGTTGGCAAATACTGATGACCGCGATTGCTTTATTTATCATGCATCCAGTATTGGTCATGCATGTGGTCAAGAAGTTAAAACAGATATTACCTGGCATGGTGAACGTGCTGCACACTTTATTAGCAACAGTATGTCCCAAGGTGCAGTTTTGATTGATGGCGAAGGTATCGTTCGTATTAAATGCGATGACGATGCAGAGTAATATTTTAACCAAAAGGAAACAAAATGGCTTTTCAAAATAAGAATTTGTCTGTGATTGCGTATGCAAATGGTTTTACGTTATGGCATTATAAAGAAAATGTGACATTGGCAACGATAATCGCATCTGGATATTTTAATTCTGTAAAAACATTGATGAATACAGGTGATATAATCTTAATCAATGGTTCAAACGGATCAACAATCAAGGTTGCATCAGTTGTTGATGGTGTTGTCAGTTTGGCGGCACTGTCATAATTTATTTTAATTTGTTCATATATCGGGTCGCTTTTTGCGACCCGTTTCTAATTAATGGGTGTTAAAATGTTTACTAAAATAGATTTATGTTCAATGGCTTTGTTAAAATTGGGCGAAAAACCAATTCAATCTTTGAACGAAGATTGTGTGGCTGCCAAATTAGCGCAAAGTTTATTTAATCCAGTAATTGATACATTGTTATCAATGTTTCCTTGGCATTTCGCAACACAATCAATTTTGTTGGTAAAAAATTCTGATGGTGATTTCGTTATTCCACAAAATGTGTTAAGGGTTTTAAAATGGTCTGGTAAAATAATTGGAAATAAAATCGAATCCAATTCAGATACATTGAATATAACAGCAATTGTTAAAACAGAACCAGAAAATTTTCCAGGATATTTTGCAAATCTGGTCGCAGATAAATTAGCAATGGAATTTTGTATTCCGCTGACAGGTGATGCAAATGTTTTTCGAATGATGTCGGCAATATATGAATCAGAATATCAATCTGCAAAATTCATAGATAGCGCATCTTCTAATCAATCAAATATAGATAATTTTTCTTTGATTAATGCCAGATTTTAAACAAAAGGATTTTATTCATGGGAAATTTTTTAAAGACACAAAATGTTTTTTCTGACGGTGAAATTGCACCAGAATTTTATTCAATAAATAATGTTCATGGTGTTGCATCTTTGGAAAACGTTGATGTTTTACAATCTGGTGGATTGAAACGTCGGCGCGGATTAAAAAAAATAAAAAATACGGTTAATGGTGCAATATTAGTACCTTTTGTGATAAATGAATCTGAAAAATATTTGTTGGTAATATATGATACATCCATAGATGTTTATTGTAATGATACCAAAGTATCTTCGATAATATCGCCGTGGTTGGCATCTGATTTATCAAAATTACAATATGCACAAAGGTTTAATTCGATATTTTTTGTTCATCCAAATTATATCCCAAAAATTTTAACAAAAACATCGTCTGGTTTTTCTTTAACAGATTTTGTGTTTTATATTAATTCTGATATTAGTGTGAATATGCCTTTTACACGATTCGATGATACAGATAATATTACAATCGGTATCAGCCCCAGTTCCATAGATAATAACCATGCGATATTTACAGCCAGTGCAGATTTGTGGAATGACAATTGGGTTAATACCAGGTTATTAGCAAATAACAAACAGTGGGTTATTGAATCTGTGCAAGATGCACGTGTGGCAACCGTTTTTACTAACGGTGGTTATACGTTGCCTGATGGTGTGTTAAAAGAGTGGTACGAGGCCGCTTTTAATCCAAGACGTGGTTGGCCAATGTCTGTATCATTTCATCAAAATAGATTAATTTTTGGTGGAACTCCGTCTTTGCCAAATAATATTTGGATGTCTAAAATTGGCATGTATAATAATTTTGATGTTGGAACAGGATTAGATGACGAGGCAATTTTTACCACACTGTTATCATCACAACATCATCAAATATGTACGATTGTTAGTTCTGATGCGTTGCAAATATTAACTTCGGTTGGTGAATGGGCGATATCTAATTCACCATTAACACCGTCAAATGTTAATATTAAACAACATACATCTGTTGGCAGTTTTATTGATAAATATTTGCCACCACAACAAATTGAGGGTGCAACAGTTTTTGTGTCTAAATCTGGACATGATATTCGTGAATTAGATTTGGATACTCTGAACGATAAATATAATGCCACAGATTTATGTGTCTTTTCCAAACATTTGATAAACAAACCGGTCAGTTTAGCGTATAACAAATCATGCCACCAATTATTCGTTGTTACAGATGATGGGAATATGGCTGTGTTAAACAAATATATTAACACAGATATCGCCGCATGGGGAAAATATACAACAGATGGTTTGTTTAAATGTGTTGCAGTTGTTGATGATACAACTTATGTTATTGTAAAACGCGGGAATACATCGTATCTGGAAAAATTTGATGATGAGTGTTTGGATGATGCCGGACAATATGATTTTTCATATAAAATATCTGGTTTTCCAATGATTATAAATGGACATGTTCCAAAAAAAATTCGCGTTCGTAAAATATCACTGCGTGTAATGAATACGAAAACTTTGTTTGTGAATAATCACCGTATGGAAATACCGAATTATGCATATGATGAAAATCATGATGGATACAGTGGTGATTTGTATATGAATTTATTCGGAACACAATTTGACACTATGAAACCGCTGTGGACAATATCCAGCAATGAACAATTACCAGCAACTATATTATCTGTGACAATGGACGGATGGTATTTAATGTAAATAAATCAAAGGAGGTTTTTATGGGACAATTGGTATCAGATGTGACAAAAATATTAGATTATAATAATGCTAAGAAAAATGCAGAAAATCAGCGTCAGAAAATATTAGCACAAATCGCATCAGATGAAAAAAACAAAGTAAATCTAATAAAAAAAGTGCTGTCAACGCAACGTGCCAAATACGGTGCAGATGGAAATTCTGGGGACAGTTTTTCTGAAAATGCAGTTTTGAAAAGGTTGCGTAATGAAACTGCACAGCCGTATGATGATAAAAAGCAGGAGAATATAGAAAAAATAAGAAAAAATAAAATAAAAAAACCAAATTTAATAAAAAATTGGTTGGCAAAACTAGATGATATAGCCGGTTAAAAATGACAGTGGCTGATGCGTTGAATTTTTTGGATGTATGGAATAAATTTATCGGATTACAAACGCCAATTCATCATCAAAAAATTATGCGATTTTTGGTTGATGTTTTTAATGAAAATCCCCATCGTGGGTTGTTAAATGCTTTTCGGCATTCTGGAAAATCTACGGTTGTGGGGATATTTGCCGCATGTGTTTTATACCATCATCCAAAAACCAGAATATTAATATTGTCTGCAGAATCTGGATTGGCATCCAGAATGGTTTCACATATCAAAAACATATTAGAAAACCATCCGTGGTGCGAAGGGATTTTGCCTGATGTGAAAAAAGAGTGGGGCAGTCACAAAATTACAATAAAACGCCCGGTTGGAATACGTGAACCTTCGGTTATATGTCAGGGTATCTCAGGAAATATTACCGGTATGCGTTCTGATTTAATAATCTGTGATGATGTTGAGGTTCCAAATACATGCAATACTGTGCAAAAACGTATTAATTTGCGCGACAGATTGCGAGAACTGGATTTCATATTATCACCAAATGGTGCGATGATTTATATTGGAACACCACACACACATGATACAATATACAAAACAGAATGATTTAAGACAAAGATGATACAAATGTGCGTAATCTGTTTAACATCTTTTGACCGTTTTCACCAAACATTGGCAGATATGTTTCGTATTCTGGCATGTCTGCCTGGATTTTAGCACGATTGCGTTCTGTTAATGTTTCTGATAATAATTGTTGTGCAGAATCCCACAATTTGTATGCTGTATCTGTTTTTATGACGTTATCCCATTGTGCAGATAATTCAGAATCCGTCGCAATTGCAGATTTTATATCTGCGGCCCAATCGTTGCCAAATTTTTTAACTAATTGCATCTGTTTGATTGCATTTAAATTTTCAGATGTTGGTTGAAAACTGGATAATGCACGTTTTAATTCGATAATTTCATTTTCTGACAAGGAAATATTTGTTTCGTGTCCCGTCATCATACCACCATAGGGCAACAAATCGTTGTCGATGGAATCCATCGGGGTTGTGCCATTACGTAAATTGTTTATGTGTTTGATTAATTTTTTACCTGTGGGTAGATTTTCCAGTTCATGGATTACCTGTTCATCATTGGATTCGGCAATAAAAACCTGATTTACAGCCGACCAACCACCGCGAATTACATGTTCTTGGCGATACAGGTTCAACAAGCGTTGTGCAACTACATGAGCCGATTGCGACATGGTTTCTCCCCCCTTGTGGTTAATCAGTTATTGCATGACAATCATAACGATTTTGTGCATGCTGGCACCAGATATTTTTTCATCTGGATTAGATATATGACCGTATATTTTGCCATGCGAATCTTTTTTTACCAACACAATTTGTGCATCAGAGGTTTCGTCAGATGCCATTTTTGCAAAATCAGATGTTATACATACCGCCAAATCACCAGGTTTAGGTGTTAAACCACTGTCTGCGAAAACATATGCAGATTCTGGAATAAAACCGCCAACGCGTTTTGAATTTGGAACGATGGCATAAATGCCACTGCGACCCTCCATCTCGGCAGGTGCAGCAATCATTGTTTCATCAGATTTTTTCAATTTAATACCCTTGGCATTTGGTGTACCAAATACAGGAACCAATTTTTTGCGTGCGCTGTCATATAGTTGTGCGCCATATAAACCATCACTTACATTTAATCCGGACACAGGGTTCACAGGTTCCAATACAGATTTTACGCGCGCAGTAACTTTGTTGATTTGTTTGGTTAATTCGCCAGAACTGTATAATTTGGCAATTTCATCAAACATTTGTGATGCGGTATACCCAAAAGCATTTGCCAACACATCAATTTCGTTTTCATAAACCTCACGCTGGCCAACCTCAATTTTATGATATACAGACAAGGTCATTTTTGCCGCCGCCGCTGCATCTGCGATGGTTTTTTCAGATTTTTGACGAATTTTACGTAATCCGGCACCAAATATCTTCAAACCGCCACCTTCGTTGTCGTTTAAACGGCGTTTGATTTCTGTTTGCCACTTTTGTGCGCCAGCATCAGATTCATGGATAAATATATCGGATAACTTACAGCCCAAAATATTGCAAATATTCAAGATTTGTTTTTGATTAAGACGACGTACACCTTTTTCAATCTTGGATACGGCAGATAAAGATAAATTCGAACGCCGCGCCAATTCGGTCATTTTCATACCTTTGGCAGTACGAATATTGCGAATATTATTTGGAAATATAATTTCTTCTTGGGCCATAATTGAACTCCTTGGTATATATTGTTGACAAAATGATAGTCAATTTTTATGAATTTGGCAAGAAAAATTTAAATGATATCTTCCGGAATTTCATTTATATCAACAATATTTTGGTTTTCGTCAGGTTGATTTTGTGTTTGTTGTTGATTAAATCCGTTGTCATAATCAGACGGTGTATCAAATTGATTTAAATTATCAAATAATGAATAATCGCCATTAAAGGACAAATGAACCGTTTCTGGTTTTCCATGACGGTTTTTAGCAATTATAACGTCTGCCTTGTTTTTCGCATTGTTTAAGCGTTTGTGCCAATTTTGGATTACTGCATCAGATGCAGGACCAGATAACCTGTCTTCGGGCGAATGTCCGTTCAGATAGTATTCTTCACGGTATGTGAACATGACAATATCAGCATCTTGTTCAATAGATCCCGATTCACGTAAATCCGACAGAATTGGTCGCTTGTCATCACGATCTTCAACTTTACGTGATAACTGGGACAATACAACAACAGGAACATCCAATTCTTTGGCCAATATTTTTAGACCACGAGTGATTTCAGATAATTCTTGAACACGATTGTCGTTGCGTTTGCCGCCAGGCGAAGACATCAATTGTAAATAATCGATAACAATTAATGCAATACCGCCAAATTGACGTGCAATACGGCGCGCACGTGTTTTTATCGCAGGAACAGACACTTCGGATGTATCATCAATAACAATCGGAACCTTGGATAACGCATCAACATATTGGGACATTTTCATAAAATCTTCGTCCGTTAGGTTGCTGCCTTCACGCATCATTGATGCCGGAATTTTAGATTGAGATGACAATATACGTGCCGCCAATTGTGGAAAAGACATTTCCAAACTGAAAAATGCGACCGCACCATGATATTGTTTGTTCGCACGTCCGTTTAATATTGCGTTTGCTGCATTAAATGCGATATTTAATGCCAGTGTTGTTTTTCCCATCGCAGGACGACCAGCAATAATTATTAAATCAGAATGGTGCAGACCACTGATTGATTTATCCAAATCGTCCAACCCGGTTGTTAAACCAGATAATTTGCCATCAGCTTTATAAGCGGTTTCGGCCTCAGCCAGGGCGCTTTTTAATGCAGTTGCCAATGTGACAACATTGCGTTCTGTTTGACCCGTCGATGCTAAATTAAATAATTTTTGTTCCGCAGATTCAATTTGTGTGTTAACCGGTTTGTCTAAATCTTCAACATAGGCATCATCAATAATAGATTGTCCCAGATGTATTAAATCGCGTCTGCGTGCGTTGTCAAATACAATTTGCCCGTAATGCGCGACATTAACAACGGTTGAACCGGCAGATGCCAATTCTGATAAATATTGTATGCCGCCAACAGATTCCAGTGTTCCCTGTTGTTCCAAGTATGTTTTTGCAGTAATAATATCAAACGGAACACCCACAGCAAATTGGCGCAGAGCCAATTTATAAATTTCTTGGTGTGCAGGATGTGAAAAGTGTTCTGGCAATAAAAATTCAGACACAGATTCCAACGCACGGTTATCCATCAACACCGCAGCCAGAACAGCTTGTTCTGCTTCTAAATTAACAGGTAAAGTTTTCGGGGTAAAGTCCATGTCTATAAGGTTAAACGAAAATTTTGATAATTCAACACCTTTTTTACGGGGGTATAAACAATTAAAAATTCCAATAATAGATATTGCCGGAAATTCAGCATGGCCAGAGGTGTTTCCATTAGAAAAAATTCATGAATTGGAAAATACAGTGGGAACACGACATTTTTCGGCTCAGATGATGTTAGAATATATGCCCGATGAACGCGTTCATTTAGATCCTGGGGCAATTAATTTTTATTGTGATGATTTTAATCATCGTTTGGCGTGTATAGGTGTTCATGAAATTTCTGGTGTCAGTTTTTATTGGGATCCGTCATCTGGGCGTGCTAATTCTGATGGCAGTGTTTGTGTGTTAATTTATCGTGATGATAAAAACAGAAATGTTTTTGTTCATGATGTTTTATATATGCTGGTGGCAGATAACGATTTGTATCCATTACGTAATCAATGTGAAACTGTTCTAGATTTTATGCAAAATAATTTTCTGAACAAAATAGCGGTTGAAATAAACGGAATTGGAAATGCTTTGCCAGAGATAATTCGGACCAATGCATTAAAAAAACATATGCATGTAAATATAACACAAATTGCAAATCACACAAAAAAAGAAACCAGAATTTTAAATGCAATTGAACCTTTGTTAACCACAGGACATTTATACATGCATGAACGAATAAAACAAACAGTGTTGTTGTCTGAAATGTTGGCGTGGACACCGATGGGCAGCAAAGAACATGATGATGGTTTGGATGCGCTGGCTGGGGCTGTGTCTGTGATGCCTGCACCAATCAGACCGATAAATTATAGCCAAAAATTAATTCAAGCAAATACAGAATTTCAAATATAAACAACCTAACCAAAAGGATAAAATATGGAAAAAAATCTTGTGCAATTATATAAACGTGCATTAAATGAACGTGAAATTTGGTTGCCCCGTTGGAAAAATGCTATGCGTTATACGGTGCCAACAAACGATACAGATGTTGCAACATTGTTTGATGCAACCGCATCAGATGCTGTTGATAATCTGGCGGCATCAATGTATTCTTTATTAACGCCACCTGAATCATTATGGATAAATTTGGTTCGTGAAAGTGATTTATCGCCAGACCCAGAAATTGCAACCAAAATGTTGCGGGCGCATTTAAATGATTCTAATTTTTATACAACTATACATCAGTGTTATATTGATTTGATTGTTTTGGGAACTGCGTGTTTGTTTATGGCTGAAAATCCAAT
>AUXO012363643.1_pt1 | contig 10302 bp, 9 predicted proteins | sample 768731 | NCBI WGS metagenome assembly AUXO01 (sample SAMN02715735, study PRJNA202380) | gut metagenome | biome: sheep rumen | host: Ovis aries | place: New Zealand: Palmerston North | reverse complement strand
GTCAGCAATCTTCGAAAAATCGATGTCGAAGATTTACTAGGCCGCGAGCCGGTAAAGATGAGTTCCGGAGAAGTGAGAGAGTTTATTACAGGTAAGACAATTTTGGTTACAGGTGGCGGCGGAAGCATTGGAAGTGAGCTTTGCAGACAGGTGGCTGCTGTTCCGGGATTGAAGAGATTGATCATCTTTGATATTTATGAGAACAATGCTCATGCGATCAGACTGGAGTTGCTGGATAAATATCCGGATATGGATCTGATCGTATTGATTGGATCGGTTCGCAACAGCAGAAAAATCAAACAGGTATTTCACGACTATCGACCAGATGTTGTCTTTCATGCGGCGGCACATAAGCATGTTCCGCTGATGGAGTCTTGATATGGGAACACCCGTGAAAATTGATGACTTGGCCAGAAATATGATCAGATTGTCCGGGCTCAAACCAGATGAGGATATCAAGGTTATTTATACAGGTCTGCGGCCAGGAGAAAAACTCTATGAAGAGCGTTTGATGGACGAAGAGGGACTCCAAAAAACATCTAATTCATTAATCAGTATTGGATCACCGATACTATTTGATGAAGATAAATTCCTTGTTCAGTTAAATGGATTGATGGAAGTTGCATATGAAGATCGTGAAGATATTCGTGATTTGGTGGCTGAAGTAGTAGATACGTATCATCCGGCAGGAAGACACGGTTCTGAAGAAAAAGGAGCTACATATGAAAAACAGCGTGCTGCAATGACACAAAAACAGGCTGCTGTTTAGTAAATTGTTAGCATTCTTTCTTTTGCACCCCAAACGTGTATGGTCTATAGTAGATAGGTATCAACCAAAGGAGAATGATGAGTATGGCTTTTATAAAACCCGACGGAATAGAGCCGTTCCAAAATAAAATATGGTTAGCAAGTCCAACTATGTATCAGGAAAGTAAGGATTATATGGTTGAGGCATTTGATACCAACTGGATGAGTACTGTTGGTAAGAACATTGATGAGATCGAAGCTCAGATGGCGGATCTAATAGGTGTGAAATATGCGGTTGCTTTAAGTGCGGGAACTGCAGCACTGCATCTTGCAACTAAACTTGCTGGAGAGAAAGTTTATGGACAAGCAAGACCATACGAAGGGACTCTTCGAGACCATAAAGTTCTATGTTCAGATGTGACTTTTGATGCATCCATCAATCCAGTGGCATATGAAGATGGTGAAGCGGTATTTATAGATACAGAGTATGATACATGGAATATGGATCCGGTTGCTTTAGAAAAGGCTTTTGAAATATATCCGGATGCAAAGATCGTTGTCGTGGCTCATCTTTATGGTACTCCTGGAAAGATACAGGAAATCAAGGATGTCTGTGATCAACACGGAGCGTTAATTATTGAGGATGCTGCGGAAAGTCTTGGCGCACAATATAAACTGAATGGCGAGTGGGTCGAAACAGGATCACTTGGTGATTATAACTGTATCTCATTTAACGGTAATAAAATAATCACTGGTTCTAGCGGAGGAATGTTCTTGACAGATTCTAGGGAAGATGCCGAAAAAGTAAAAAAATGGAGCACACAGTCCCGCGAAGATGCCCCTTGGTATCAGCATGAAGAAATAGGATACAATTATCGAATCAGTAATGTTGTAGCTGGGGTGATTCGTGGACAAATCCCGTATCTTCAGAAACATATAGATGAGAAAAAAGCAATCTATGAGAAATATAAAGATGGATTAAAGGATTTGCCAATTCAAATGAATCCCTTCGATGCTGAAACTTCAAAACCTAATTACTGGTTGAGTTGTATGCTCATTGATGAAGATGCTATGTGCAAGCAAGTTCGTGATGATAAAGAGGCACTTTTCATTCCCGAAACGGGTAAATCCTGTCCTACTGAAATACTAGAAACACTTGCTAAATATAATGCAGAAGGTAGACCAATCTGGAAACCGATGCATACACAACCTATTTATCGTACTCATGAATTCGTTACAGCTAAAGGCAATGGACGGGGTCAGAGTAATGCCTATATTGATAAGGGCAAAGTACAGGATGTTGGTATGGATATTTTTAGACGGGGATTGTGCTTGCCAAGCGATAATAAAATGACTTCGAAGCAGATAGATTCAATTATTGAGATTATCCATGGATGTTTTGAGTAATAGAATGCTATCGGATATTTATCATACAAAGGTGTTGACTTGGAATTGAACCCTAATAGAGGAAATAATTAATGGAATTTGAGAGGAAAAGGGGATTTTACGAAAAGTATATAAAAAGGTTACTTGATATTATCTGTTCCATACTTGCGATAGTTGTTTTCTGTTGGTTGTATGCAATTATTGCAATAGTTGTTCGGTTAAAAATGGGAAAACCTGTTTTATTTACTCAACCAAGACCAGGTCTAATAATAGATGGCAAAGAACATATCTTTAAGATGTACAAATTTAGAACCATGACAAATGAAAAAGACCAAAATGGGTCTTTGTTACCAGATGAGGAGAGATTACCAAAGTTTGGAAAGATGCTTCGAGCAACAAGTCTAGATGAGTTGCCGGAGGCATTCAATATTTTAAAAGGCGATATGAGTATTATAGGCCCTAGACCACAATTGGTTCGCGATATGGTGTTTATGGATGATAAAACACGTATGAGACATAGTGCAAAACCTGGGCTTAGTGGATTAGCACAAATAAACGGTAGGAATGCAGTTACATGGGAACAGAAGTTTGAATGGGATCTAAAATATATAGAGAGAGTGAGCTTTCTTGGTGATTTAAGAATCATTTTAGCAACAGTTAAAAAGGTTTTTGGAAAAGGTGAAAGTTCTGAAGAGCTAAACGTGACAGATGATTATGGAGATGCCCTTCTTAAAGCTGGGAAAATCAGCAAAGACTATTATGAGATTAAGCAAATCGAAGCAAGAAATATTATTGATACCTTAAAGTAGAGGGAATGATCTTATGAAAATATGGTTAATAAATCATTATGCAGTTCCACCACAATATTATCCATTAGCAAGGCCGTCATTATTTGCAAAAAACTTAATTAAAATGGGCCATGAAGTGACAATTATTGCTGCTAGCACTATTCATAATTCGAATTCGAAAAATCTAATTGAGGATAATGAAAAAGTACGGACTATTGTAGATGACGGTATTAAATATGTACTAATCAATTGCATATCATATCAGGGTAATGGGATTAATAGAATTAAGAATATTTGGCAATTTGCAAAACGTTTTCCAAAAGTACTCGATACATTAGAAAAACCAGATGCAATAGTGGCAACTTCATTTGATCTTTTTACCTGTTATGAAGGAATAAAATATGCAAAAAGGCATGGAATAAAAGCAATCGCAGAAATTGCAGATTTATGGCCTGAAACTTTAGTCTCTTATAAGGGTGTGAATCCGAACAATCCTATTGTCAAATATTTAAGGAGAATTGAAAAAAAAATATATACATTATCGGATGCAATTGTATTTACAATGGAAGGAGCATATGACTATATCAAGGAACAAAATTGGGAAAATGTAGTCCCTGAAAATAAGGTTCATTACATTAATAACGGAATAGATTTAGAACAGTTCAATTATAATAAAATCCACTACCAAATAAGTGATGAAGATCTACGTGATAATACGATATTTAAAGTCGTTTATACTGGGGCAATAAGAAATGCAAATAATTTATCACTGTTAGTCGATGCTGCAAAACTTATAAAAAATAAAGACGTTATGCTTCTGATTTGGGGAGATGGTGATGCCTTGGACTCCTTGACAAAACGTATACAAGAAGAACACATAAATAATGTTATTTTTAAGGGTAGAGTTCCAAAATCATATATTCCGTTTATTACAAGTTCTGCTGACCTTAATATAGTTCATGGACAAGAATCTGGCATAATGAGATTTGGTCTAAGCCTCAATAAAATGTTTGATTATCTGGCGGCCGGGAAACCTATACTAATAGATTTCCATAGTCCTTATAATCCGGTATTGGATTGTGGTGCAGGAGTAGAATCAAAGGATAACACTCCGGCTGGAATAGCTTCTGCAATTGAATCGTTTGCGACCATGGATAATGATAAAAAAATTAAAATGTGCCTTGCGGCGAAGAATGGGGCAAAAGGGTTTGATTTTGGGGTTCTAACACAACGATTGATAGATACAATTGAAAGTATACATTGAAAGGAGAATGTGGAAACCGTAAAGTTTTCGCAAGAAGATCTATCATGGCGAAAGTTTGTCATATAACAAGTGCACATGGCGTTGAAGATGTTCGGATTTTTCATAAAGAATGTATATCATTAGCTAAGGCTGGATATGAGGTGTATCTTGTAGAGCGAGGAGATAGTTACGAAAAGAATGGGGTTCGAATAATTGGATTAGGGGAGATGCCTAGTAGTCGCTTTAAAAGGATGACATTTGGGGCGAAAAGAGCATACAAAAAAGCATTGTTGCTTAATTGTGATTTATATCATCTGCATGATCCAGAATTATTGCAATATGGTTTAAAACTAAAGAGACAGGGCAAAAAAGTAGTGTTTGATAGTCATGAACTTACTCGTGAGCAAATAAGAACAAAACCATATCTACCGCCTTTTTTGGCAAAAATGATTTCTTTCTTATATTCAAAATATGAGAATTATGTTTTAAGAAGATTAGACGGTGTGATTTTCCCATGTCCTGTAGATGGGAGATTTCCTCTACCCGCAAAGAGAAAGGTTTATTTGAACAATCTACCACGATTATCAGAACTATACGAAAAGTATAATCCAGAATGTAAGAAAGAACCAAATACAGTTTGTACATTAGGGAGTTTGACATATAATAGAGGAATTAAACATTTGATTCTAGCTGCAGAAAAAGCGAATTGTAAGGTTTACCTTGGCGGAGTATTATCTCCGGCAGAATTTGAGTTAGAAATCAAAACAATGAAGGAATCAAAGCGTGTTGAGTTTTTAGGATACTTGAATCGTGAACAGGTTCAATCTGTCTATGAACGTTCTCAAGTGGGAGTATCAGCATTATTAAATGTTGGACAATATGCTTCAGCAGAGAACTTATCAACAAAGGTTTATGAATGTATGGCAATGGGCCTACCAGTTATTATGACAGAACAGCCATATAACAGAAAAATAGTTAACAAGTATGAATTTGGTATCTGTGTGGATCCGGAAAACATAGATGAGTTTGCAAAAGCTATTAGAGAATTATTGGATAATCCCTCAAAAGCCAAGTGTTTAGGTCAGAACGGACGAAGAGCTGTTAAAGAGTTATTTAATTGGGAGAAAGAAGAAGAGAAACTTTTTAATTTATACAGCAATATTTTGGAGAAGTGAGATCAAAGGATATAATGATGATTTGCAAATACTGAAATAATATCATTTTCTGATTTGTGTTGAAGGGAGAGCTTGCAGGACGGGACTCGAATACTGTTTGAGTCGAAGCAATATGATTTTAAGGTATGGAAGAGAAAATTACGCGAGAGAATAGAATATTAGTAAGTGCAGTATATGCACAAATTGCATTGCTAATACTTCAGCAACTTTTATACTCTATATTAGGTGATAATAGTGCAATTCATTATTTAGTGTTAATTGTTGCTGCACTTCCTATGGTATATAGCGCATTTATTTGGTTGAAAAGGAGAGAAATCCTTGCCCTTTCTTTGTATGTGATTTTCGCTTTTGTTTTTTTTGTACAGAGCATTCTGTTTCCAGAGAATATTAGTTATTTTTCAAATTACATTTTTTACCTTTTTGCAATGTGCATTCCTTGTTTCATTAATATAGTCATGGTCAAAGAGTGGAAATTGCATGAAGAGACACTTTTGATTTTTTCAATCATCATTTTTATTATTGGAGAATTAATACTTGTACTTAGCATAGTTAATAGAACACAGTCTAGCGACTATAGCATGTCGTACTCATACTATATGTTATTACCGGCATTATTCTTCTTATTCATCTTTTTTACAAAAAATAAAACAGTATATTTGATTTTCTCTATTATTGCTTTCCTTTCAATAGTCTTGCTGGGTTCAAGAGGGGCAATGATATCATGGATAGTATTCTTTGCAATAGCTTTCCTCGCATCTAAGACAAAGTTGATAATAAAGGCTGTCATGATCGCAATACTGCTATTTTTAGTAGTCGAATTTGATAAAATTTTACAATGGATTAACAACGTTTTAATTGAATTGGGTTTATCCAGCAGAACGATATATATGATACAAACAAATGATTTTCTTGCACATGATAGTGGACGCGGAATTCTACAGACTAAAATAAAAGAGATGATTATAGCGCATCCATTTGTTGGAAATGGAATTGGTTCTGAATATCGAATAATTGGAACTTATTCTCATAACATCTTTTTGGACGTTTTTTTGCAATATGGGATAATTATTGGCGTCATTCTTGTTATTCTTTTTGGATATTTAATAGTTAAATCCTTCATCTATTCATCACAAAAAATTGCATTGTTCATGTTTGCGTGTTATGGGTTTGTACCACTCCTGGTAAGTGGTTCATATTTACAGAGCTGTGCGTTCTGGATTTTTTTGGCATATTGCTTTTATCATAGCAAGGTGCGTTTGGTAATGAAATGAGATAAATACAGTATTTTTGATTGGAATATAGATTTAGGAATATTTATTTAGCACGAGATGGGAGATGAGTAAAAGTGGATTTTACGTATAATGCATACACCAAGCTAATAAGCAAATTAAGAGAAGAGAAATATGTTATTTCGACATATCATAATTGGAAGAATTCACCACGTTGTGTTATTCTGCGACATGATATTGATACAGATATATTAAAGGCTTTAGAACTAGCCAAATTGGAAAACTCATTAAAGGTACAGAGCACATATTTCGTCTTAGTAACTAGCGATTTTTACAATGTATTTTCCGATAAGTCATCATGTGCACTCAAGGCTATTCTCAATTATGGACATGAGATAGGTCTTCATTTTGATGAAGTTAGATATCCAGGGTTACCGGTTGAAAAATTGAAGGAGAAAATAATTGAGGAATCGAGAACTCTCGAGTTAGCTATCGGAAATCCTGTGAAGACGGTTTCTATGCATAGACCGAGTAAGTCAATACTCGAAGCTAATTTAGATATTCCGGGCATTATTAATAGTTATGGTGATGTATTTTTTAATGGATTTAAATATTTATCAGATTCAAGAAGAAGATGGAGAGAACCTGTAGAAGAAATAATAGAGTCGGGTAATTATGATCGCTTACATATCTTAACACATGCCTTTTGGTATCATGACGATGATCAAGATATACACAAAACCATTCGTTCTTTCGTAAACCAAGGGAATATTTATAGATACTGTTCTTTGAAGGAAAACATAACAGATATAGAATCTATTATGGATAAAGATGAGGTGTTGTATGAATAGAATAACAATACAGAAGCTACTTGATTATTTGGAAGAGTCTAAAATTATTTTTTCCTTTTCTGGCGATGAAAGAAATGAATTACTGGGTTTCTCATCTTTAAGTAATTATAAGCCAGGTACATTTACTTGGATAAAGAAACAGGAAAACATTGATGATAGTTCTGAACTTGAAAAAATAACTCTAGCAATTACATCTGATGATGTCAAAGGAAATTTTAAAAATGTTATACGCACATCAGAATCGAAGCGAGCATTTTTTTCGTCCATCGAACATTTTTTTGACAAAGGAGTTAATTTGCCTTCGCTTGGGAAAAACACATATATAGGGCCGGATGTAAAATTAGGGAAAAATGTACGAATTGGTCATAACTGTTCATTGGATGGCGATATAACTATTGGGGACAATACTATTATTTGGAATAATGTTTCGATTATCAATACAGTGATAATAGGTAATAATTCAGAGATACAGTCAGGAACTGTAATCGGACATGATGGATTTGGTTATACAGAAGACGAAAACCATGTTAAGACAATGGTAAAACATTATGGTGGAGTCATAATTGGAGATAACGTTCTTATTAGTAGCAATGTATGTATAGTTAGAGGAACAATTGATGATACCGTTATCGAAAATGGATCAAAAATAGACAATCTGTCTCATATTGCACATAACTGCCATCTAGAAAAAAATGTAGCATTAGCCTTCCCGTGTTTTTTGGGAGGAAGTTCAATAATTGAAGAAAATGGATATGTAGCTGGTGGAATTGTTCGGAATCAGTGCGTGATTCACAAAAATGGATTTGTTGGAATGGGGGCCGTAGTTACAAAAGATGTACCGGCAGAAACTGTTGTTATAGGAAACCCTGCAAGAAAATATAAGAATGAATCAAAGAAAGGATAATGAGTATGAAGTATGCACTTATTGGATGTGGACGTATTGCCACTAATCATGTTAAAGCAGTTATTAATAACGAATTGGACTTTGTAGCAGCATGTGATCTGCATCTTGATGCAATTGAAGTATTACTTTCTAAACACGGATTAGAGAAAGAGAAAAGTATTGATAGATACACAGACTATAAAAAAATGCTTGCTGAACATCCTGAAATAGAACTAGTAGCAATAGCAACTGATTCTGGTGTTCATGCGGAGATCACACTTTATTGTATTGAACAAGGAGTCAACGTAATAGTAGAAAAGCCAATGACGATGTCGATGAGCGATGCAGAAGAGATTATCAAGCGCAGCGAGGAAAAGCGAGTCAAGGTTTCTGTTTGTCATCAAAACAGATTCAATGTTGCCATCCAGGAAATGAGACAAGCATTGGAAGCAGGTCGTTTTGGACGGATTTCACATGGATCAATAAATGTACGTTGGAATCGGGGAAAACAGTACTATGACCAGGCAACATGGCGAGGAAAATGGGCTTCTGATGGAGGATGCTTGTTTAATCAGTGTATTCATGGTATCGACCTTCTTCGTTGGATGATGGGAGATGAAGTCGAAGAAGTTTTTGGAGTCACTAAACAACAATTTCATGATTATCTCGAATGTGAAGATGTGGGTATGGCAGTTGTGAAGTTTAAAAATGGTGCTATTGGAACAATAGAAGGAACAGTAAATGTTTATCCAAAGAATCTTGAAGAAACATTATATCTTTTTGGTGAAACGGGAACTGTAAAAATTGGCGGTACATCAACTAATAATATTGATGTGTGGAATTTCGCTGATGAAAAAAAAGATGACGAGGAAAAAGCTGGTTTACAGGAAGCTACTAGCAATGTATACGGTAATGGTCATACAAGCCTTTATGCAGATGTTATGGATGCTGTGAAAAATGACAGAAGGCCATACGTTGATGCAGTAGCAGGTCGAAACGCGGTTGAGATGATTCTGGCGATTTATGAGTCTGCTGCAACAGGAAAGCCAGTGAAACTTCCGCTTAGGAATGTTGCATCTACTGATTTTATCGGAAGGTTTGAATGATGTAATCATTCTATAAATGCAACAAGTATTAGTAATGATACTGATAGTAGAAGGCAATAGATGTTTGGTACGCTTAAATGATTTTCTGAGGGGGGTATTGATGAAACTAAATGCTAATAGATTTGTTCCAGAGAAGTCTTTTGGTATCATTGGCATGTCTTATGTTGGGAAACCAAAATCTAATACGGCAATGTTTATTACTAAAAAAGTGGAAAGATTATTGGAAACACTTAACTCAGTAAACGAATGCCTTGTTTTTGCTGAAACAGGGATAGATGTTTCAGATGATTTGTTGAAAAAACATGCGTTTCATTTTTCTGAAAAACCACAGTTGGCATATGCAAGATTTGCAAAAGTGTTTGCTGAAGAACGTTTTAATGAGGAAAAAAAACTGAGTTTTCATTTGACACCTGGTGGTTATTATGTGTGTGAGGATGTAGTTATTCCACAAGATGCATATATTGAGCCGGGATGTGTTTTGGGACCAGATGTTAATATTGGAGCAAATGCGAGAATATTTGCAGGAACTGTTATTCGACACACTTCTATAGGGGATGACTTCTTATCAAATGAATATGCAGTTATAGGAGCTAATGGTTTTACTATGGCTGAGGATGAGTTGGGGAATAAGTTTAGAATACCTACACTTGGACGAGTTATTATTGGAAATAACGTGGAAATTGGGGCACATGATAATATTTCATGTGGTTCTGGAGGAGATACAGTTATTGAAGATAACGTAAAAATTGATGCCTTAGTGCATATTGGACATGACGCACATCTTTGCCCAAATGTTGAAATAACGGCAGGTGGCATTATCGGTGGATTTGATAACTTGGGTAATCATGCATATGTTGGTATTAATGCAGTGCTTCGAAATCGTATTGAAGTAGG
>AUXO016866816.1_pt1 | contig 10304 bp, 13 predicted proteins | sample 768731 | NCBI WGS metagenome assembly AUXO01 (sample SAMN02715735, study PRJNA202380) | gut metagenome | biome: sheep rumen | host: Ovis aries | place: New Zealand: Palmerston North | reverse complement strand
TTCATTTTGGCGGATAAGAAATTCAGGAGTCAGCCTGATAAAAAATTCTTCATACTGAAACATGACTGCACCTCAATTCTGGGAAAGATTGATGCTTTCCAATTCGTCCAGTGTTTCCCCCTGTGATTCCAGCCACGCATAGAATGCTTTCAAAATCGCATCATTGAGGTATTTCACATTCATATTGTGTTGGACATATCCCTGAAAAATTCTCTGTGCGTAGTCATTTTTCGGTGGGCTGATTTTTCCGTCATTTTTGACATACATCATTCCAGAAATGATTTTTCCACCGATTTGGATTTCCTGCATTTCTTTCCGATAGACACCATTGTGAACTCCCTCACAAACATCCAAACGAATTTCGTCCAGCTCTGAAATTTTCCACATCAACACAGGAGTCCATGCGCCACGTTTCGGAACAACGGTTGCCGTCCCTTGAAATTCCAGTTCGAATCCATCCAGCATTGCTGTGCCAATCAATTTGGAATCTGGACAACGCCGTTTCATTTGTTCTTCAAGAGTATTGCTACCATAGGCAATATAATATTTTCTCTCCACTGATTTCACTCCCATCATTTCATATTCAAAATGCCGTCAAAAATCGCTTGTGTGGGCTTTCGGTTTTTAATCGTATACTTTAACGATTGACTTGTCAAGGCTTGTCTGTGGGGCTTGTGTTTGCTCAAAAAGGGCAATCTAAATTCAGTTTTCTTTCTCGTAGAATCCATCCGCATCACGCCTGTCAGTCAATTCCCAAACCAGCCATGACAACTGCTCATCAAAATCAATTGAATTTTCATTTTCAACAATCCACGCATCCGTTACGATTTTCAACGGGTCTTTGAACTGCATCAAATAATTCATTTCAATATCGTTCACCACATCTGCTAGAATTTCGGCAATCTGCTTTGTGACATCAATTCGAGATGCATTGTCAATCAATTCTTTCGGGTCTAACTGCATCCATTCTTTCACCTGTTTGGCATAACAAATTTTTATTTTTCTCTGAAATTCTTCTTTTAAAGTTTCCATCTTAAACACCTCAACAAAGAAACAGCCTGCTATTGCAAGCTGTTATGTAAGTATCAAAATTTATTTCTCGTCGATTTCCACATCGGCTTCAAAGCCACCCTTGAAAATCAGCTGAATATGTGTTTTGTCAATCACTCTGACACATTCAAAAACGTGCCGTACAGTCACATCATCAAATTCTGTCATCTTGAAATTTTCGGCTGATATTTCTGAAGTGGCTGAATCAAGCTGTTTCTGAACCATACTATCAGTGGCGTTTTGTTCTTTCAATTTTGATAAATTCTGATTCAGATTTTCTTCTTCATCATGCAGTTTTTTGAACTCCTCATCCAGAAAATCACTTCCGACTGCTCCACTCACAATCAAGTCTATCATGCTCTGTCTGGCTTCATCAATTTCAGTAAGTCGCTTTTGAATTGCCGAAATTTCGATATTTGTTTGTTGTGTTAAAACCGTTTCTGTTCCAGCTTTCAGGATTTCAGCAATTTCTCCTGCACAACCATGATACTCATTTATTGCTTGAACAATTCCTTTGTGAAGCGGTTTTTCATGAATGGTTGGCGAATTTTTACAGTAGTGTTTTCCGTGGTCAAGTCGGCTGATGCACCGCCACACAATCGTTTTCTTTCCGTGAATATTCCATGTCACACGGCGGTAGGGAGTGCCACATTCTCCACAAATGAGCAGTTCCGTCAAGGCATATTTGCTGGAATATTTGCCTTGTTCAGTGATGCATCTGTCACTGACTTTTCGTTTGGCGATTCTGCGTTTCATCTCCTGCTGAACCAGATTGAACGTGTCTCTATCAATAATCGCTGGATGACAATCCGACACATAGTACATCGTCCGTTCTCCGTGGTTTTTCATGACTTTATGTGACAGGCAGTCAGCAGTATAGGTTTTCTGGAGCAGGGCATCTCCGACATATTTTTCATTCTTCAGCATGTTGGAACCTTGAAAAGTGGGTTTGATACACCAGCTGGGAGAAAGTTTATCAATTCTTGCGAGAGTAATCTGTTAGAGCCGCTTGACCGTCAGAAACTTGTGATTGACCACATTTCATCAACTTTAACCGAAGTAAAAGGTTCTTATTCCACAGTGTTTACAGAATATGCAAACCTTAATTCAGAGATTCAGTCTTATCAAACATAAAATGGGTATGACTGAAATCAAGCTTGTTTATTGAAAGGAGTTATTTTTATGTCAACAATTCTTACAAGTGCAATTATTCAGAATGCTACAAACAGCGTTAATACTTACATTAATTCCGTTACAGGGTTGAATGACCAGTTGCAGGATGTTATCAATACTTTGACTTCTGCGAACTTTACTGGTGATGCTTCCAATGGTTATAAGGAATTCTATACCAACAAGGTAGTGCCTGCAATTACTGAAAATCTCACACAGCAGGGAACATCACTGACTGCAAGTATTATCACCCAATTGATACTAGTGCTTTTTCAGAAATCAGTATTCAAAGTTCCAAGATTGATGTACCTCATACAGCTATTAACTTGTCTTCATCTATTGATGTACAAGCAGAAGTATTGATGATGGAACTACCAGCATTTCAGGAAGTCAATTGTAATTTTATGAAATTCATTCAACCACCAATTTTGGAGGAAAAGTCAGTAGAACAGGTAAAAATTCCTGATATTTCTTTAACTTCTGAAATTCCTGCAATCACTGTTGATTTAAGTGGAAAAAAATCTGAAACTACTGAAATCCATGTTCCAGTTGTTGAAGTTGACTTCATGAAAGAAACAAAAATCAATGTTGAACAACCAAATGTCAACTTTGAATATCCTATTGCAGGTATTTTAAATATTCCGCCTGTTACAGTCTCCAAAATGGATAAAATATTGATTCCTGAAAAAATGGATTTTTCAAATGATATTCAAGAGATTATCAAATTGGCAGTTTAATTGATAAAATGAGTGATGATAGTATGAAAATCAAAAATATAATATCCTCTTCTGTAGCATTACTTCTGATTATGGGACATTCTCTGTTATCAGTATGTGCAACAGCAGGAACTGAACCACTACAATCTTATTTTTCAGATGATGGAACATTGATGAAAATTTTTACTTCCGTGCCATTGTCTGAAAATGCTGATGTTTTGATTGGAAATGAAACTCTCAATGCTGAAATTATAAATACAAATGTACAAATCTGTACTACCTTCCTGATTGATAACTCCACCTCTATGCCATATAGCCTACGAGAAGAAGTTACAACAGCAATTAGTGATTATGTTTCAATCATGCCAGCATCAGAAAGTGTGAAAATTGCTGTTTTTGATACGCAAACTACGGTTTTGGCGGATGAGTATTCCAGCGACAAGGAATTTATCAATTATGAATTGTCAAAGGTAGATTTCAAAGGAAAAGCAAGCCTTGTTTATGATTCTATCATGAATATTGTTGATAGTACCGACAACAATCAAGATGTTTATTATCGTACTGTATTGATTACAGATGGAGTTGATTCTGTAGAAGGAACTTCCTTCGATTATATGCAAAATGTTATCAGCGGAAATAGTCGCTATCATATTGACGTAGTTAAAAGTCCAGAAAATCTCAAGGTTATCCCTTATTATGAAGAGAAAAAAGAAGATGAGAGTGCAGAGCCAATTATTTTTACAGATAATAACATTTCAAAAATTTGCTATTCTGTCATTTCTTATCGTATGGTGGAAAATGAAAACAACCCCAATAATGATGAATGGGAAGTAGAAGTATCTGAAAAGGGAGAATCGGAAATCTATTTTGACCCCGATACTGCTGATGAAAAAGAAACAAAAAGTGTTGCATATATCCTTGATTCCGAATGTTTCGATGAAGATGGAATTTATGAAGTAAAATGTGTTGCGTACGATATTACAGGGAATGCTAGTGAAGAAACTACACATACTTTCGTCATTCAGCGTGAGAAGGACTTCCTCGTTTATATTCCTGAAAGCAATTCTGAAAAAGGAACAGGACTCTATCAATTCAATGAAAGCAGACTTTCTACATCTTCACGAAGACTTTGTAACTGTACTGCCAAATCAGCAAAATCTGCAATTGCCTTATCAAATGCCGCTTCGTCCAAAATAATGTCATTTGTATTAACCATCCAATCCATAAAACCACCTCCTTAAATGTAATTTATGTTTTCATATCTTGATACTCCTTTCTGCATCCATCGATGTACTGCATTACTGCTTCTTTTTCATCCAAGCTCAACAAATTAGCCATTTCCTCTGCTTTTGCAAATTTTCCGATTTCTGCATACATTCTGGCACGGAATATCACTGCATAATTGTTGCTTGGATGTTGAAGCATCTGACTTCGATAGAAAGCAATTGTTTCAGCATATTTCTCATCTGCTTTTTCTTTAGAAAATTCAGCAGAAGATTCAGCCAATTTCTTCATTGAAAATGCTTCTGTATATCGCCCAAAGTAAGCATAATATACATTTTCACTGTTTTTCAGCATACCGCCAAACTGGTAAGCATTTTTATAATCTTCAATTGTAGTGTAGCATGAAAGAAGAGTAAAATACAATCTGTCATAGTAATCAGCAGAAAGCTTTTCCACACTTTGGGAAATGCTATTATTATGGCTATGTACCAGAGATGGATTCTAGATATAGCAAGTTGTTAGCAATTTATTGCTTTTTAAAATCTAGCAATAAGGACATGGCGAAATATTATCTTTCTTTGTGCTATCATACTTTTATTTATGGTGGATTAGAGAAAGAAAATACTAATTGGATAAATAGAAGTTATTTTGAAAAAATAAAAAAAGAGAATGAAACTATCGACGAAGAGATGACATGGACTAGTGCAATGAAAAGTGATGATATTGATGCTGAGTATCAGTTAGGGCAAATGTACTCACATCGTGGTGCTTGGAGTGGTAAAATGTTACAGTGGGATAAAATACTACATGGAAAAGAGCTTATCTGTTCAGCAATAAAAAGAGGTCAAACGTATGCGTCTATTGCCCGTACCGCAGGTCTTGATGATGGGTGGGGAAATATAAAAGATGAAATAAGAAGAAGCGAAAGATTAAAAGATTTGTTCCTAAGTCATGAAGAAAGGTTTGAAGCAAATAGACAAGCATATTTAAATGGTTGTACATATGCTGGTCTCAATTTAGGTTTGGTGCGTAATTATTGTACACTGTTTTTTATGGACTTGCCTGTTGCATTTGATTGGTATACTGAACTAGCCAATGCTGGAAATATGTATGCTCAATATGTGCTAGCACGCTACTTTTTGGAAAAGAAGGCATTTAATGAATATGATGAATGGTTATTAAGGGCTGCTGAGAATGGTTATGCGGAAGCACAGTATGCATTAGGAAATAAATTTAAAGGTCGTGACAACAATAAATCAATTTATTGGCTTATAAAAGCAGCTAAACAAGGTCATATTAAGGCTGCTTGGGAACTAGGTGTGTCTTATTACAATGAATATTGTCGTGAGCTTCATTATCTCATGAAAACTGAAAAATATGGTAAAGGACAGAAGTATTTAATTATAGCAGCAGAACGAGGCGATTCTCAGGCAATTCATGATTTAAGGCGGTATTGTTTTATGACTGTCCAACCAATTAACTGGTCAAAGGTATATTTAAAAGAACAATTAGATGTAGATTTAGAAAATATAGAAGTGAGTTTATGAAGGTGAGTATTTATGAATAATAGGCGTGCAATCGCTTCAAAAGTGTTGAGGGAACTTTATGTAAAATCTGGGAATCGTTGCGCTAAATGTCAAATCCCATTGTATACAGAGGATGGTTTTTGGATTGGTGAAATTGCTCATATTGAAGCGGTTAGACCAGGAGGTACGAGATATAATCCGATGCTGACTCCTGAACAGATAAATTCTTTTGATAATCTAATTCTTGTCTGCCGAAATTGTCACAAAGAAATAGATTCAGATGCGAACCTGTATACCACAAATTGCTTAAAGAATATGAAGTACAAAGCTGAATATTTATTGGAAACCATATTACAAAGTAGTTCATTTACAGATTATGATAGGAAGTTTGTTAAAAAAATGAAACCTGTATTGATAAATATCATCAATATCATTATATATTTAGATATTCATGGAGGCTTTAATACTAGTATCATTGAAAATATAGATGTATTCTTGATGAGTTTTGAAGAAGAGTATTATAATTTATCTGGTAATTTGCATGACACACTGAGTGGTATATGTCAATGTATGGATGAATTAGAAAAAATTATAATGGAGAATACTAAACCACACCCATCAAATGTCTATATTGCATGTGGTAATAATCATATATCAGAGCATATAGAGACAATGGTATTTTATTTAAGAAATAAATTAGTTCATGATATTGATGTACTATTGAAAAACGGAGCATTCGATTAAGATTAGGAGTACAGATATGAAACTAAAAGACAACCTGATTAAATACGTAGATGCAGGCTACCCCATCATTTACGTCAACTCTTTTGAAGAATTCAAGACCGACGGCATTATCAAAGAGGTAATGGGAGGACGTGAGGGGCTGGAATGGAACGGCGCAAAAGGCTTTGTAGATTTCCGAACCAAACAGCCAATGATAGAGGATAAGAGCCTTGCAGAAACTCTCAAACTGCTTGATACTGATAATGAACTTGACAGGAAATTTCTTGTATTGAAAGATGTTGCAGGATACTTAGAGGAGCATGAAATCACAGCATTATTGAAAGATATTGCTTTGCAGATTTCACAGGAGCTAGATGCTGTGATTATCATTGTTTCTTCTATCGTAAAAATCCCAAAAGAACTTGAAAAGTTCATTACAATTGTAGAGCTGGAATATCCCACGCAGGACGAAATTAAACAGCAGATTAAGCGGTTTTCTGAGGAGCAGGATGCACCAATTTCTGATGAACTACTTGAAGAAATGTCAATGTCATTCAAGGGTTTGACAGAGTTTGAAATTGAAAGCTTACTTGCATCAGCACTGGCACAGGACGGAATGTTCACACGTCAGGATTTAAAGCTGATTTTCGAGCAAAAACAGCAAATGATTATGAAATCGGGCATACTGGAAATGATTCCATTGAAAGAACGTCCAGAGGATATAGGCGGTTTGGAAAATCTCAAAACATGGCTTAGGCGAAAAGCGAAGGTTTACAAGTCTATCAATAAAGCTATGGATTTCGGGGTAGATATGCCAAAAGGTGTCCTGATTGCTGGTGTTCCTGGGTGTGGTAAATCGCTTGCTGCTAAGGTAACAGCGCAGCTTTTTGAAGTACCATTGTTAAGGCTGGATATGGGTAAAATCCTTGGTAAATATGTTGGAGAATCGGAAGAGAATATGCGTAAGGCAATCGCTTTAGCCGAGGCAATTTCTCCCTGTGTCCTCTGGATTGATGAGCTGGAAAAGGCATTTGCTGGAATTGACGGCTCAGGTAGTGAGGTAACTGTCAGACTGTTCGGAACGTTTTTGACTTGGATGCAGGAAAAGACAAGCCCTGCATTCGTAATAGCGACAGCAAATGATATTACAAAACTCCCTCCCGAACTCATGCGTAAGGGACGATTTGATGAGATTTTCTATGTCAGTCTTCCCAATAAAACGGAACGGAAGAAGATATTTGAAATTCACATTGCAAAACGCAGAAAGTCAGATTTAAGCAATATTGATTTGGATAAGCTTGTAGACAAAACAGAAGGTTATAGCGGTGCAGATATTGAAGGTGTTGTGAAAGATGCTGTTGAGAATGTATTTGCCGATGATAAGCTGAATTTAACAACGGATTACATTATGACAGCAATCAATAATACACATTCTCTGTCTGAAATTATGAAGGAATCGCTCAATAAGCTATCAAAAGAGTATGAGAACCGCAAATTCAAGAACGCATCCGCATAGGGGAGTAGAAAATGGATTCAGGTAAATTGATACGAGAAAAATTTTCGCAGGAGAAAGCGCAACAATTCGGCGAGATTCTGAAAGATGCGGTCAGTAGTTATATCGAACATAAAGACAGTTGTACCGTTGATGAATGGCTTCATAGCTATCTTACCGAACAGCTCTCCGATAAAAGCACACAAGAAATAGCAGTTATCACAAACAATATCATCAATACAGTGACTGTACATAACGAGACAGTTTCCTCTATGCGTAGGGCTTTAGAGGCTGGTAAATCTGTTGAGGCGTGGTTTCAGGAAGAAACAGCTCCTTCACAGCAATCAGTTGGTCAGAGGGCTTATGCCTTGACAGATGCTTATTCAGCCCTTGCAACAGCATCCAATCAGTATGCAGAGTCAGAAGCACAGCAAGAAGTCATTGATGTAGAAGAAATTCCATTAGAGCAATGGGAAGACGGCAACTGGAACAAGTATAAAATGAAAGAGCTTGTGACTGAAACTGTCCGTCAGGCTGGTGATACTGCGCTAAGAACCACAGCAAGTGACTTATGTGAAAAGGTCACAGAATATGGTTTTCAAACTGTCCTAATAGATAAAGAGTTGATTACAGAGTCAGTTTTGAATGGTGCTGATGCTGGATTAAAAGTCGCTGTATCAGGTGCTATGGAAGTTGCCAATACAAGAGGGATTCTTCCTGACGATGATTCAGACACGGAAAGTCGTTCTCTGATTGCTTGTATGGCAATTGAGAATGTGAAGACTTTAGGAAAAATTGCCAAAGGAGAAATCGGGCTTGCGCAAGGTCTGAAGGAAATCAAGGATACAAGCACAGCGATTCTTGCTACAATTGTCAAAACAAAAGTCGCCGACATCGGAGCAAAAGCAGGTCAGAAAATTGGTGCAACTGTTGGAGCTGTATTCGGACCTGTAGGAACGGCAATAGGACATTTTGTTGGCGGAGCTGTTGGTAAAATGGCTGGTACAGCAGTCGGGTCTAAAATAGTCGAAACAGCAAAAAAAGTAAGTTCGGTTGCTAAAACAGTTGTATCCAAAGTCACCAGTACAGTCAGAAGCGTTGGAAGTGTTATCAGAAGTGGGTTAAGAAGTCTGTTTAGCTGGTGATATTGTCAAGAGGTGATTTACTATGATGGCAGCATTCAAGTTGGATGGTAACAAAAATCAGCGTTGTGCATTCTGTAAATACTGGTACGACCCAACGAATCAGTATATCAAACCACAAGATGCAAAACATAATCTGTGGAAATTTGAAACAAACGCAAAATGTCTATGCCTAAAGTGCAATTTACAAAAAGGTGCTGGTATGCGGTGTGATAAGTTTGAAAATAAACTTCTATAAGTAGGATGTCTGTATGCTTCAAAGTATGCAGACATTTGATTATTTTACAAAATCACTTGATTTTTCTTTCTACATATGCTATACTATATACAGGAGAGTGATTGTAATGGACAGAGATACAAAGATTATCAAGCTGAAATTAGATATTATCTTCAAGCGTATTTTTGGTGATGCTAGAAATGATGAGATTATCAGAGCATTCATAGAAGATTTGCTCGAAATGAAACGTGGCACAATTCAAGAAATTATCATTGAGAATGTAGAACTTCCGCCCGAGGAGCTGGATAGGAAATTTAGCAGACTTGACTTGAAAATGAAGGTGGATAATCAGATAATCAATATTGAAATGCAAGTCAAAGCAGAAGATGATTATGGTGACAGAACGTTGTATTATTGGGCTAAGATATTCTCCAGTGAGCTTGGTTCTGGTGAAGAGTACGGCGATTTGAGAAAGACTATTTGTATCAATATCATCAATTTCAAATTGTTTGACTGCAAGGAGTATCATTCGCAGTTTCAGGCTTTGGAAAAGAAGCGGCATGAGATGCTGTCTGATAAGTTTGATATTCATTTCTTTGAACTGAAGAAGATTAAAAAGTCTCCTCAAAATAAACCAATGGAAGACTGGCTGAACCTTATCAATGCAGAAACGGAGGGTGAGCTTATGGATGTTGAGACAAGCACTCAGATTCAGGAAGTGAAGAAGGCTGTTGTAGTTCTTCGTGAGCTGAATGCTGATGAAAAAGTAAGAAAGGAAGCCTACTACCGTGAAAAGCGTCTCCATGATGAAGCTACTGCTCTTGGTCATGCAAGACGTGAAGGTGAAGCAGTTGGTATGAAAAAAGGAACCATATTAACACTTGCAGGACTTGTGAAGGATGGAATTTTAACAGTTGCAGATGCTGCTAAGAGAGTGAATATGAGTGTTTCTGAATTTGAAACAAAGGCTGGATTGTGTTAAAATTGGAATGATTTCGTTTCCGTGACATTTCCGTTATGTTTCCGTGATGGCACAGAAAACAC
>AUXO016334953.1_pt1 | contig 10304 bp, 10 predicted proteins | sample 768731 | NCBI WGS metagenome assembly AUXO01 (sample SAMN02715735, study PRJNA202380) | gut metagenome | biome: sheep rumen | host: Ovis aries | place: New Zealand: Palmerston North | reverse complement strand
TTTAATTATGTAATTATGCCTTTTGTTGATGATGGTATATTTCCTTATACCAAGTATGCTGCTGGTGATGATGATGATTCAATAGAGGATTTGATGAATGAAGCACGCAGCTTGATGTATGTGGGCATGACAAGGGCAAGAGATATGCTTTATATGTTTGCTGTGGACGGTGTCGATGGTGAACCGAGTCCTTTGATTGAGGATTTGGATGGGAATCTTATGGAAGTTAAGAAAGATTGATGGTTGTATAGATGAGGTGACAGACAATTTCTGATAAGATTTTATTTAATTGCAGATATGTAACATGGGAAGACAATAAATGGACTATTAAACATGAAAATATTGGTGTTCATGATGGGAACATTGTAGATAAATCTATGATTAATGATAGGTATGAAGTAATTGATATGAGTCATAGAATTTTGTTTCCTATGTTATTTAATTTACATGCACATCTTGGCGAAAGTATTTTTAGGAGGATTACGGGAAATAATTGGAGTATTACAAAGTATTTGTCTTATACTAGTGAGTATAATAGCAGGTATAGTAAAGAAGATCTGGAAAAATTGTGGACTAATAGTGCTATTTATACGATGAAAAAAATGTTAAATAATGGAATCAATGGTTTTTGTGCTGCTAGATCTGCTCCTATTCATGAGAAGCTTTGTATGGATACTATGGCAGGGTATCCAATTATGAATAGTGAAAAACTGAAGAGGTTTCAGGATGGTGGAATTGAAAAATTTGATTGCTATTATCAAAAATATAATAATAAAAAATGTTCGGTAGGCATTTTTTTTCATTCACTGTATATGACAGAGGTATCTTCATTAAAGTTTGCAAAGGAGTGTATGGAGCATGGTGCTGAGTTTATATCAATACATTTATCAGAGGATTGTATAACTCGTGAAAAAGAAGTAAAAAAATATGGGAAAGAGCCGGTATTTGTTTTGGATGACTATGGTTTATTGAATGAAAAAACTATTTTAGTACATTGTGGCTTTGTTTCTGATGATGAGTTGGATATCATAAGTCGTAGGGGGGCATGTGTTGCAATTTGCCCGTTATCAAATAAATTCTTAAATACTATTGTCATCAATCCAAAACGTTTGAATCAATATGGGATTCGATGGAGTATTTGTACAGATGGCCTTGCAACAGGAAGATCGCTTTCGTTACAAGATCAGATGCTTTACTTCAAAAGTCTTTATCCGGAAATATCAAACGAGCAATTGCTTAGTTCGGTAACGTTGATACCAGCGGCACTTTATGGACGTAAGCATTATACAGGAACAATTAAAGTTGGTATGCCTGCATTGTTTAATCAACTTTATTATGATGAAGAATCGATTCAAAATGTGTTGCAGTCATTTGTTACAAATATACATCGGTGGCCTGTTTTAGATTTTCAACGATGATAAATGAAAGCTTTAAGGGGTTTTGGATTGGAGTACACAAATGAGTAAGGATTGGTATGCTGTTGATGTTAAAGATAAAGTATTTGAGGAATTCAAATGTAAATTTTCTAAGCATGCTCTCAATGAGATGGAATTTGAAAAATTAAAAGAATATAGCACAAGAGAATTGATGGATGGTGAATGCTTAGAGCGAATATTCTCTAAGGCAATGGTCGGAGAATGCAGGGAGTTTGTAAAAGAGAGGTTCTTTTATTATCGTAGCCAAAAATACGGGAATGAAGATTTTTGGAATGCATCATCTAGAGAACGTGACATTGCATATCACAATAGGTGGCACGAATATATAAAAACAATTATTTCTAATTATTGTCCGAAAAAAGGAAATATACTTTTTGTAGGAACAGCTAATGGTAATGAGATACCCTTTGATGATAGGTACAATTTTTATGCGCTTGAACAGTTGGATAATTCTGCAAATCACATCGATAGAATGAAGTGTCAAAAAGTTATTTGCGGAGATTTTGAAAATGAAAAACTTTTAGTGGAAAAAAGTAACTATATGGATATTATATGCGCATTGAGATGTATGACACCCAATACCAGAATTGAGAAGTTCTTTAAGTTTGCAGATCTTAATCTTAAAAGGAAAGGCTTTATAATCATGTCACATCCTATGGGTTATCTGAATAAAGATGGTAATTTTATGCCGCTACCAGACGCACAGGTTAAACTTTCTGCATTTCGCAATAGGCTTTCTGAAATTTTAAACACGAAAATAAATTATGTTTTGGAAAAAGAAAAAGTAAATATTGTTGAAAGTTTCTTCTATTTAAAAAGGATTGAGTAGTACTGAGCTTGTTAAAGATTATAGCGACTACTATCAAAAAATAAGGTTGAGGCGGAATATATGAATATAAAGAATAAAAAGTGGAATATTGGATGGGGGCCAATATCAATTTGCAATATGAATTGTGAGTTTTGCTATAGTAGATTTAAGAGAGAACATGTAAATGATTTGATATATGAAGATTGGATATCTTTTGTTGATCAGAATCACGAATGGATAAATAGTATTAATTATGGCACAGGTGAGAATACCTTAAACGATGATTGGTTTAATCTGGTAGGATATATTCGGAGAAAATATCCTGAAATTAGACAAGCTTTAACGACTAATGGACATTTATCATATGCTGTTCGAAAACCTAAAAATTTAGAGAACTTTATTCAAGGAATAGATGAGGTTGATGTATCGCTTGATTATTGTGACAAAGAAAGACACAACATTTTTAGAGGACAACCAAAAGCTTTTGATTGGGCAATTGATACGCTTGAACTTTGTCAGAAATATTTAAAATCAACTACCATAGTATTTTTGGGGAGTAAAAAAAATATGACTAAAGAGAATATTGATGGTCTATTTTCAATTGCTGCCAAATATAAAGCTATTTTACGCATGAATTTGTATCGGCCAACTGAAGGTGTGAACGATTTTAGTAAAAAATTTATTGCCCCAACTGATCTTGTCGTAGATACGTTAAGATACATCAGTGAAAAATATTCGATAATTGCATTAAATGATACTTTTTTCTCGTCAGTATTTACAGGAAAATCTATAGAAGACCCATCTGGAATAGACAGCATTAGAATTCTCTCTGATGGAAGTATAACTCCGAGTACCTATCTGATTGACAATCGATACATAATTGGTAATATTAAAGAACCAGGAATTTTAGGTATAATGAATGAAAGATATGAAAAAGCAGGTATTATAAAAAATGTAATTCCGGAAGAATGTAATCCTTGTGTATATAAGGAGGTTTGCTCGGGAGGAGTGTTGGATCGTAGGTTCTTGTGGCATGATTCATTGCAACGAAAGGATCCTTATTGCCAAAAATGTTTTAAACAAAAAAATAAGGACTTATTACGAGTAGAAAAAGTGGAATTTCATTCTGTACATGATGGTTATCTGCCAACAATTTTTTTCAGAAACAAGGGAAAGGTGTAAAAATGAAGTATGACAAATTATTTTGGAGTCTATTGGATGAGCTAGTTTCTACACATGAAATCGTGATTGATCGTCCAAAAGGTTCGCCACATCCCCAATATAGTGATTATATATATCCTTTTGACTATGGCTATTTAAAAGGCACAAGTTCTTCTGATAGTGACGGAATTGATGTGTGGATAGGTACAGCAATAGGGAAGGGCGTTACAGGGATAATCAGTTCTGTTGATATTGTAAAAGCTGATTCTGAAATTAAGGTATTATACAATTGTTCATCCGAAGAAATTAATCATATTTATAATGAACATAATCGTTCTTCTGGAATGAAGGGAATTTTGAATATTAGAGAGAATAATGAGAATGTATAGTGAAGGAGAGAGTAAAATGAGTGATTTTAAGCCTAAAGTTGCGTTAATCATGAGAAGCGATGATGTTATTGAAAAATTTAATTTAAAAAGGATTACTGTAGATACTTCATTTGGACCAGTTGACAGATGCTTTGAAGGATATATTTATGATGTTCCAGTCATGCTGATTTATGGAAGATTTAATGGTCAAAAAGTACCTTCTGATGGAATTAATTTTCAACAGACAATAGAGGCAATAAAAAATAGGGGGATTTCAAAGGTAATAGGAACTTTTATTTGTGGGGGGATAAATCCAGATATGCCGCGAGGTTCGGTTTATGTTTTAGGAGATTTGATTGGGATGTCTGGTTATCATATTGCCTGGAATAGGAACCAACAGTTTCATAATGCCGAAATGTATGAACCGTTTTGTCCGGAACTGACGAGGAAGGTTTGTGAGGCGGCTAAAAAGATGGATTTTCCAGTAAAAACAGATGCTACGTATGTCTCGTTTTATGGTTGGCCACGAATAGAGACTAAAGGTGAATTAAAATTTTATAATAAGATGGGGTGGGATGTAGTAGGACAAACTTGCGATCCCGAAGCTACGTTTGCAAAATTAAATCAAATGTGTTATGCAGCAGTTGCAGTTCAAGAAGGTGATCCAAATAATAGAAGTCAGTATATCAATAGCTTGGAAAAAAATGAGAAGGCACCAGTTTATGTTGAATCAATTCGGTCGTGTAGAGAGCGCACAACTAAAATAGTACTACAGTTCTTAAAAGATTATACAGATTATGAATGTCCAATATGTAAAAAAATGTCAAGAAAAAATAACGATTTTAGAGAGTTTCCGGATAAATATTATAAGTAAGGATGAAAAGAATATTTGTTAAAAATATATAATAGTAATTTTTCTAACGGAAGAATATATATTCTTAGATAATAAATATCTAGGAGGATTTATGAATAAACATCAAGGATACTATTTGCATATTGAGGGTATGGATTTAGCTGGAAAATCAACGATTGCTGATATAATTGCAAATCAGAGCGGAATGCGTTGGAAGATATATAATAATTGTTTATCACAAAATAATGTTATTCAACAATTTGAGAGACGAATTAGAAAAGAAAAAATATATGATGATGAAATATATGGATATCTTCATTATGTAACGTTGTTGGCAGATATTAAATATTTTGAGTTAAAAGAAAATGTCATACAAGATTCAATGCTTTTATTACGGTCGATTGTTTATCATAAGGAAAAACAAAACGAGGATTTAGTGCAATTGTTTGAAAAACTTGCACCTAAACATCCAATTCCCAATACTTCGGTATATTTAACCTCGAGTATTAATTCGCGAAAAAATAGAATTCTTAATAGAATAAAAAAATGTTCTAATCATTTAACCAAAAATGATATGTTAATATTAAATGATCCAGAAAAATTCATAAAACGAGATAATGAGCTAATGAAGTTATCGCAAAAATATTTTAACGCAATAGTACTTGATACATCTGACATGGATGAGGCTGAAACAGCGAATTATATAATGAAACTATGTAATTTTGAGGGGATAAATTTCTAAATACTATGTTGTGATATTGAGGAGATTGATAATGAATAATGTACCATTATTAACTGATTTACATATCAGGATAACTTCAAATTGTAATTTTAATTGCCAGCATTGTTATGCGGCTGATTGGTTCGATGAAAGATCTGAATTATCAATAAAAGAGATTAAATTGTTAGTGGCCCAAGCAATGGAACTGGGATGTAAAAAAGTTACTTTTAGTGGTGGTGAGCCTTTATTAGCTCATAATATTATTGAGGCAATAAATTATTGCCTAGAAAGAAAAATAAAGGTTGCAATAGAAACAAATGGAACTTTGATAGGTGATATTATTTCTGGATTAGGAGAGGATAAAGTTCGAAAAATATTCTTTGCAATAAGTTATGATGGTAAAAAAATGAGAGATAAAAGATTTGTTGATTTGGTGAAGAAAAATATTATTAAAATTGCAAATCTGGGGTGTGAAATTAAAGTTCAAACTGCGATAACAAAGGTGAATGTTGATGAACTTGATGATATTTTTAAATTTTCAAAATCAAATAGAATAAAAAATAGATGCTTCATTGCACATAGTCCTACCGGCAATGGTAGAAATATATCTTCCTTTAAAGCTGAAGAATGGTTAAAAATTATAAAGAAAGTGTCTGAAAATTATTCGAATGTAATGATAGAAGTGCCAGACATATTTCCGGGACGAAAGAAAAGAAAATGCGGTTGGGGAGTGCATAGATGTGAAGTTATGCCTAATGGCGATGTTACATCCTGTGCACCAATAACTTTTAATCATAGAGATTTTATCGCTGGAAATATAAAGAATGAGATGTTAAAAGATATATGGATGAGTAAACACTTCATGGATATTAGGAAATTGAAGCAAAGTGATTTCGAAATGCCGTGTTCAAAATGTATTTATTGGGAGAATTGTTTGGGCTCATGCAGATCTTTGGCTTTTTCTAATGGAGAAAAACTTTTAGCACCACATCCATTTTGTAAGGCATTATATGATATGATTATACAAAATGAACTTAATGAAAATTTGTTACAAGATGCTGAGTTAGTGAATTCATGGTTTAAAGAGATAGAAAATCCTGATTTTGTTCCAGTAGAGATAAGTTATAGTAAATTAGTTACAAAACAGCATTTGAAATAGGAGATAAAAAATATGCGAAAATCGATAATAATTATATTGAGCCTTGGCATGATCTTTTTTTTCACAGCTTGTGCAATTGATACTAAGGAGACAACAGAAAAAGCCGAAGATACAATCTTGGTGGGATGTATACTTCCACTTTCAGGAACTTCAGCATATGATGGAGAAAGTGCTATGAACGGTGCAAAGGCAGCTGAAAAATATATTAATGATAACGGTGGAATAGCAGGGGGGAAAAAAATAAAGCTGATATTTGAAGATTCCGCAACCGATCCTGCTACAGCATCATCTGCTGCAGAAAAGCTAATAAACAATGACGGAGTTAAAGTGTTAATAGGTGCATTCACATCTTCCTGTACAGCAGCTGTACAGCCAGTTGCAGAAGTAAATAAAATTCCACTTATTACATCGATAGCAACGTCAGGAGCACTTACAAAGAATGGTTGTAAGTATTTCTTCCGTTCAGTTGGTGTTTCGAGTATTTACATCGATGCATTCGCAGATAAGATTATCAATGAACTCGGTGTTAAGAGAGTAGCTTATATTTATGAGAATGGAGATTGGGGGAATGGTTCGGTTAATTCATTTAAGGAGCATGCTGAACTGCTTGGCGTAGAGACAACATCTGTTCAAGTTATAAATAAAGGAGATGTAGACCTTTATACACAGCTTACGGCTATAAAAGAATCTAAACCTGATATGATATATGCAGTTTCTAACCTTGCAAATGCAGTTCGTATTGCAAGTCAGAAAAGGGAATTGGGAATTGATTGTCCTATGATTGGTGAGGGTTCTTGGGCATCAAATGACTTCATTGAGCAGGCTGGTGTTGCAGGAGAAGGTGTATATGGAATGGTTGAATATCTTCCTGACATCATAACAGATATGAATCCTTTGTTTACCAAAATATATGGTGAAATGAATGATGGTAAAGCTCCTGATAAATATGCAGCATGTGAGTTTAATGCAGTATTAGTAGCGGCAAATGGCATTGATAATGCAGGTAATTCAAATGATTCAACAGCTATTCGTGATGCCCTAAAAAAGACTAATATGAATATGCTTACAGGTCCTATTAAGTTTGACGAGAATGGTCAAGGATACGGCTTTAAGGTGTATCTTTCCCAAAATAAGGATGGCAAAGCCGTTTGTGCTGGCTCTACTATAGTAACAATTCAATGATTATATAATCAATTGATGTATACTGGTTATTCTTTTATAAAAGCTAAAGCAATGGAGAGTGTTTATGTTTTTTCAATTACTCCTTAATGGTGTAGTTCTTGGCGCAGGATATGCATTGATTTCTACTGGACATACTATTATTTTTGGATTAATGAAAATTTCCAATTTTGCTCATGGTGAGCTTTATATGCTTGGCGCATATTTTACATTTACATTTATTAATATAGTTTCACTGCCTTTTTCTTTGGCGATTGTTCTTACAATTGTTTGTGGAATAATACTGGGGTATCTGCTTAATAAACTTGTATTTAGATATGTTAGAGATGATATGACAGTTAATGGACTGGTTACAATTGGTCTTTCAATTTTCTTCACGAATTTGGCTCAGTATATTTGGGGTGCGCAACCCAAAAGTATTAATAATCCGTTTAAAGGAGAAGCGATTTTTCTGGGTGATGTTGGAGTTACTCCTGAAAGACTTTTTATAGTTTTTACATCAGCTGTTACGTTACTAAGTTTTTTTTACATGATTAAATATACCAAGTTGGGAATGGCTTTCAGAGCCACATTTCAGCAGAGAGATGCTGCTCAACTCGTAGGCATTGATTCAGAAAACATATATTCTATTAGTTCAATTTTAGGAACAGTAATGGCTTGTATGGCTGGGATTCTTCTCGGCCTTGTTTATTCTCTTGAACCAACAATGGGGGTTAAGGCTATATCAGTTGCTTGGTCAGTGGTTGTTGCCGGTGGTCCGGGGAATTTTGTAGGGGCTATTACTATAGGATTATTGATGGGAATAATAGAATCGCTTGGTGGAGGATATGTATCATCAGCTTATAAGGATACATTTCCTTTTATTATCTTGATGATAGTTCTTATCTTTAAACCTAATGGAATTTTCTCTAAAGATGAGAATAGAATGTATGGATAACTAGAAAGTAAATATAAAAATGAAAAAGAAAATATTGTCCTTATCAGTTTGGATGGTTGTATTGTGTATTATACCGCTTGTTTTTCCGTCAGATTATTTTAGGCATTTATGCATCAATGCTTTAATTTATATTATACTTGCACAAGGGTTAAATATTTGTCTTGGATTTTGTGGTCAGTTGTCACTTGGACAAGCAGGTTTTTATGCTCTTGGAGGCTATATATTTGCAATTTGTTCAATAAGGCTTTGTTTTTCATGGTGGGAAAATACTATTATTGCGGTAATTGTAACTTCACTAATTGGTTTCTTCCTTGCAGTAATAAGTATGAGAACAAGAGGAAGTGCGTTTATAATTATATCTATTCTCTTTGCAGAAGTTGTCAGACTTATTGCTTTAAACTGGACTGATGTAACCAATGGTCAGGCCGGTATTCTTGGTATTCCAGGAATGTCATTATTTGGGAGTCAAATTAGCTCAAAAGTTGCAATATATTATTATGTTCTGTTTTGGGTTATTATCATACAGATTTTTACAGAACGTATTATTGATTCAAAAATCGGTAGGGGGTTCATGGCTGTTAAGCAGGATGAAACTTTAGCAATCAGTCTTGGTATTTCACCTTACCATTATTCAATAGCAGCCTTTACTATCGGAGTGGTGTTGTCTGCATTTGCAGGTTGTTTACATGCCAGTTTCGCTCATATGGTTTCACCTGAGATGGCAGATTTTAATAATGTAATGCTTTATATTATCATGATGGTAGTGGTGGGAGGGCGTGGAACGTTATGGGGGCCTGTTATAGGTGCATTTATTTTTACATTCCTTCCTGAGTGTTTGCGTTTTGCGGATAATCTAAGAATACCAATATTCGGAGCAATTCTTATCTTTCTGGTGCTATTCATTCCTGACGGCATTATTCCTGCTTTTATGAATTTAATAAGAAAATATAAATTAACAAAAAAAGAAAATTCAACAAAAGAGGTGCGTTGATGGCTTTATTAGAAGTTAGAGATATAACAAAAATGTTTGGTGGACTTACTGCGGTCAAGGATGTATCTTTTGATGTTGAAAACAGGGAAATTGTTAGTTTAATTGGTCCCAATGGGGCTGGGAAAACTACAGTTTTTTCAATAATTTCTGGTTTTGTGATGCCTACACTAGGTACGGTTACTTATGATAATAAGAAAATTACGGGGTTAGAAGCATATAAGATCGCTAACCTCGGGATTGTAGCTACCTTTCAGAAAACTAAAGTGTTTCCAACATTAACTGTTGAGGAGGCAGTTATGTTAGGAACACATAATAAACATATGACATCGCCGCTAGATATTCTTTTTAGAACGAAAAAATTTTATTCGGAACTTGAAATATCCAAAATAAAGGTTGCAAAGATACTTGAGCATACAAGACTTATAAATAAGAAAAATTTCATGTGTACGGAGCTTTCTTATGGTGAGCAGCGTGTTCTTGAGATAGCGGTTGCTATGGCTGCGGAACCGAAGATTCTCCTTCTGGATGAACCAGCAGTGGGACTTAATCATACAGAATCTAAATATTTAATGAATATGATTTATGATATTCGTAATTCTGGTGTTACTATATTGCTTATAGAGCACGATATGAATTTTGTAATGAAGATATCTGATCGTGTGGTGGTTCTTAATTGTGGTAAAAAAATATG
>AUXO015668763.1_pt1 | contig 10304 bp, 10 predicted proteins | sample 768731 | NCBI WGS metagenome assembly AUXO01 (sample SAMN02715735, study PRJNA202380) | gut metagenome | biome: sheep rumen | host: Ovis aries | place: New Zealand: Palmerston North | reverse complement strand
GATGACAACAACACTCTTAGGTTCGAAGCGAAGCACCGCCTTGATAAAGGAAGAGCCAATAGAACCGGCGCCGCCAATCACGCAAATCTTCTTGCCTTTAATTTCTGAAGATAGAACCTCCTGGTTTGCCTCAATGTCTGCAGCAAACATGCTGCCTGAACGTTTTGTAACGCTATTTGATATAAATATGTCTAAATTGAACATTCAAATTCTTTTTAAAAATTTACCTATCAAACAAATAGTCAATTTAATTGAGAATAATCAATTTTCCCTGATGGCTTCTTTGGGATGCTTGGAACGATTTTTATTTTAAAAGCCCTTATGTTCAGACCTGTTTTCTCAGCCAAAAGTGTCTTTACCTTATTTGCCAAGCTATCATCTGTGATGAAAACCGTAATGGCATCATCTATTCCAACACAGGCACAATCTGCAGAAATTGGTATTACCAATTGTTCAACTGCATCTAAGTTCACCCTGTTTCCCCATACTTTCACAAAGCGTTTCTTTCTTCCTGTGATATAATAATAACCATCTGCATCTCTACGCGCTATGTCACCCGTATGTAATATGCCATGATTCTCGTCTCCTTTTGTTAAGTCGGAAGGTGATTCAGCATATCCCATACAGACATTTTCACCTATGTAAACTAACTCCCCATCAACATTAGTGGACAAGATTTCTTTGTCGTTTTCATCGCGAATAGAAAAAATACCTCCTGGAATAGGGATGCCAATACTTGCGTATTTGTTGCTTGCATCTTCAAAAGGCAAGTAACTCATTCTGGGGGCAGCTTCTGTCTGACCATACATGATGATAAACTCTTTACCTTTCTCTTTTGCAAAATCTATATACTCTTTTGCTATTTCGGCATTTAATTTTCCTCCAGCTTGAATCATCGTTTTCAAGTCGGGCAAATCCATCCTAAAAAAGCGGAGTCGCTTCAGCATTTCGAATGTATAAGGAACACCGGCTATTGAAGTGGCACGTTCGTTTCTCACAAAATCCCAAAACTCTTTCTCTAATATTGTCTTTTGTGTTAATAGCAAGGTCGCACCTTTGACAAAATGGCTATTAATAACTGACATCCCGTAAGAATAGTACATAGGAAGAGAGGTTACAGGCTTTTCCTTTTCTGTTATATGCAGATATTCTGCAATTGAATCAGCATTACTCCATAGGTTCTTCTGAGTTAACCTTACTAATTTGGGACTTCCTGTACTTCCCGATGTTGTCAACAATAAAGCCAAGTCTGGATGAATTTCGATGTGGTCTATAGAATAATCAATCAAATCATAATGATGATGAGCAAACAAGATCTTACCAGAGATCTTTCCCTTTGGTGTCCAAACATAATTGGGACGATAGATGGCCAACAAATTATTCAATAGGTCAGTATCCTTCTCTGCATCGAGCATTACTGTGGCAACTCCTTTTTGAACAAATGCGACATACCCAATTATAGCAGGAATTGTATTGGAGCAAAGACAGAACGCCAACGTGCCAGATTGTAAATACCCCTTCATACTATCTACTTCTGCTTGGAGTTCCTTGTAGGTAAAAATTTCACCAGTATCCGTTTTGATAGCAGTATTGGATAGGAATGGGGTAAAGTTAAACAATTCGTTGTCCATGTTTGATTATAAAACGATATCGTATTTTTGGGAGAGTATTTCCTTGCCTTCTTGATACGACTTTATACTCATCATATCCTCTGTCTCAAGCATGATGTCAAACTCTTCTTCCAATGCAGCTATGAGCGTCATGTGGCCAACGGAGTCCCAATATTCATGCTCTTTGAACCTTAAGCCAACGAGTTTCTCCTCATCTACTTGCATCACATCGCAAAAAACCTTGTTATATCTTTCTACATTATTCATAATAAATTACTTCTGGGCAAACGATTTTATTTGTCTTGAAATGTGCACTTCCCCAAGCAAGTCCCACGCCGAAAGAGCAAGCAATGTTATCTAACTCCCTGCTGGCAAATTCATTGTGACATTGAGTTACAATCGTCAACGGAATGGATGCTCCACTGGTGTTGCCATAATCTTTAAGGCTATAAGGCGTCTTTTCCGGGGCTATCTTTAATTGTTTCCTTATCCTCTCATTGAGGAATTTATTGGCTTGATGCATGATGAAATAATCTATTCCATCAAGCTTAATGTTAAAGTTTTCACAAAGAGATCGAACTGATTTTGGGGCAGTTGATATGCCAAACGAGAATACGCTCATTCCGTCCATCACAGCGTCAATATCACGCCTGGAGATGTGTGGGGCGAAATCCTTAAACTCCAAGGATTCTTTTGTGATAGGTTTTCGGAAACCTCCAGCAGGACGAAAGATGGCATTCCAGTCCTTCCCGCGAGAACCAAAATCAAATTGCATGGCTGGTGCGCCTTCTTCGTACTCAAGAGCAGTTGCCACACCTGCGTCACCAAACAAAGGCAACGATTCTTTGTCATACGGAGAACGCATCCTTGAGGCGGTGTCTCCATTTAGAAGGATGGCTCTTTTAATGCTCCCGTGACTCAATAAAGATGCCATCGCCGCTAAACCATTAACCCATCCTGGACAACCCTGAGTGAGGTCCAAGGACATACATTCCTCAGACAACCCTAATCTGCCATGCATAATGCATGCCGTTGGTGGCTCAAGATAGTCTGGTGTTAAGGTGACAAATCCCAGCAAATCTATGGATGAGATATCCCAACCTAATTCTTTGATTAATTGGTGGAATGCTTTTTCGCACAAATCTGATGCTGTGATGGAACTATCGACAACTTTATGTTTGCGCTCTATGCCCGATTGTGCTATCACACGCTCAGCCTCTCCCTCAACAAAAACAGACAATGTGTGGTTTTCTTCCACATGTTGTGGAACGCAGGCTGAGATGCCGCGAATAACTACATTGTTAATTGAAAAATGTGCCATTATTATAAGAAAGATTCTTCTATTATATAGTATGAATCATTACTCAAAAGATTAGATTCTATTTCATATAGAATATCCACCGTCAATGACAAGTGAATGGCCTGTAACCCATACAGAAGCATCTGATAAAAGATAAATGATACCATAAGCGATATCTTCTGGTTCTCCATATCGTTTAAGAGGATACTTTTCAATGTCCTTTTTCTGTTGTTCCTCAGAGATAATTCCTCTATCTATGAGCTTTGTATATACCCTCCCAGGATTGACACAATTTACTCTTATTTTCTTAGGAGCAAGTTCAACAGCGTAAAATTTCATTAATGAATTCAAGGCCGCCTTTGATGCCCCATAAACTCCATTTCCAGGGTTGAAAACAGTGACACCACCAATGGAAGATACAAAAACAACAGAAGCCCCCTTTGATATTTTTTTCTTCTTAACAAGTTTGCGAAGCAACTCGATAGTTGAAAAAGTATTGATATTCATCACGTTGCCAAATTCATCCTTGGAACAGAACAATAAAGGACGTGTTTCGCTGGCAATACCAGCACAAAGCACAACACCATCGATCAAAGGCAAAGATGAAACAAAACAATCTACAGCGTCGTCATCTGATAATTCAATCAAAAAATGTAGATGACAGACACCTTCCAATAAAGAAAAAGTTTGTAGAAGCCTTTCCTCATTACGGCCAACTATAACGACTTTAGCTCCAAGTCTGGAACATTCAATAGCGGTGGCTTTCCCAATGCCTGATGAGGCACCTGTAACAAGAATAGTTTTCCCTTCCAGAGAGAAAGGGTCGTATTTTCCTGATGGCATTATAGTTTTGATATCACTTTGTTATACAAATCTTCAACTGTGATGGAAGTTGTAACATCATCTCCTTTAAGAGCAACTTCAAATTCTTCATAAATCATAGCAATAACAGAAAGGCCTGTCAATGATGTCCAATCATCCAAGTTATGGAATTCTGTGGAAGCTGTTATTTCATTGGCATCCGTGTCATCTAATTGCTCTGCAAAAAGAGCAACAAATTCTTGTAATGTCTTCATAATTTTGTCTTTTTTCGATTTATGTGTAATAATAGTGTTTTTAAATCTTACACCATTTTCTAATTTCCTTACATCTACTGAGGAAATATTTCTTGTAGTTCTTTTGTAAAAGATCTAATGGGAGACGCTCATTCTCGTCATAATGAGTTTTTTCATATTCTATTATTTCCTCAGGTGTCATTTTAAATCCAACAATCTTTGCTGGATTGCCGATAACAATTGCATATGGAGGGATGTTGCTTCTTACATACGATCCTGCTCCGATTTTTGCCATACGACCAATGGAGTGACAGGTGTCGGCAATGTATGCACGAGTTAAAATGGATGCTCCATCGCATATTACCAACTTGCTTTGTATCGGAATGGAGTCTTTGCCTACTAATTCGTGTGTATGTGTTTCTATAATAACATCATTTGCTATTGATACATTGTCATGTATAATCAATTCTCCAGAATAGTCTATAAAAACATGCTTGGCAAGTAAAACATTATTCCCTATCTTAATAGTTCCTTCCAAATAATGCTGTCTACTTATATTGACATCGTATTCCACAAATAGATTTTTGCCAGTGTGATATCTTCTCGTGTATGCTTTGTCTCTTTTTTTTCGAAGAGAAGCCCTCTCGTATTTAACATTACCATATTTGATAAAGAACCGACGATTCTCTCTAAAGTCTTTCTGCCAAGCATCTCGTTTTTTTCCTTCTTCTCTGAATACTAATCCAAGCCTTTTTCGCTCTTCTTCGGATTTTAGATGAAAGTTCTCTTTTACGTATTGATTCGTCCACATTCGATATTTCAGAAAACAGTATATCATATCGAAAAAAATCCTTATGCGATATAGAGAGTTTTGGCTATTCGTGCATCTAATCTCTTCAGAATGAATCCACGCGTATTGTATAACTTGTGATAATCGGCTCATTAAAATGTAGAATAATTGTTTATATGATTGGGGTATATCAATAATAAACTGACTAATCAATCATTTTTAACAACAGAAGAAAACAATTTGTGAATCATCATATCCTTAGAAATCTTAGATCTCCATCCCGTTTGTCTTTTTAACCTTGAGCAATCCATGCATATCGCAGATTTCTTTCCACAATCATCAACTAATATTTTTGTAGGTGCAAAACCATAATCTTTTCCAATAGAATTAGCTGATTCTGCATAATTAAGAATTGAATATTGGGTTTCTGGGCCTAAATTATATACAGATTGTCGCTCGGAAATAGGGAGCATTTCAACTGCCGATATGCCTTCTACAGCATCAGATACATCCATAATTGATGCATATTGATTTGGGGCTGTAATTCTTATTTCGTTTTGAAGGAAAACTTCGTTGACAAAAAACTTGAGAAAACGGGCGTTGGCACTTAAACTGGCCATTCTGATATTTGTATATTGCTTTCGGCAACCAATTTTTAACATATTCTCGACAGCCCATTTGGCCAATCCGTATGCGGTGTCAGGCGAAATAGCACCATCTTCAGTTACTTTCTGTCCGGGCAACAATCCTTTGTAAAGACCTTGAGACGATATGTTTATTATAGAATCAATATCTTGCTTGTTTACCAAATCAATTATTGTTTCGGAAAATGCAATAGATGCAGTTAGCCCCTCCAAATTGTCTCCTCGAGAAAAAGCAGTATGAATGAGGGTGTCAACATGCCCTAAATCAATTTTGTTAATTTCTGCGCAAGGGAAAACGGAAATGTTATTATTGGTGGGGAAATCATTAGAAAGATCTTCGGGCCGGCCAAGGATAGCTATGACCTTATCGCCTCTCTCAAGGATTTTTTTTATAAGATGGGATCCCAAAAAACCGGAGGCTCCAGTAACTAATATTGTTTTCATTTTGTATGAATCTCCAAATAAAGAAAATACCGTAATTTATTTCTTTTATATGTTGGAAAAATAATTCCTAATATTGAAAGTGCAGCACATGGGGCGCCCCTGCTCATCAGTTACTTCAATGTTGTTATTTATCATTTCAACATCCTCTATCAATTGCTCACGTGAATCACATACCAATGCAAAACGTAGCATAATTTGGCGCAATGTATTTCCATTAGGTGTAGTATCACCCTCGTGATATCTGCATTCACTATCTACGATAGAAGGAATACGAGCGACGGTTTCATTAAAATTACAGATGCTGCCCACTTTCCCTCCTTTGGAAACAAAGGAGGTGATGCAGCATGTTTTCCCTTTAAGAAACGGGTCTTCTTTTGAGGAATCAAATGAAATGGAATGACCTGTTAATGCATGATCCACAAATATATTCATAAAACTTACACCATTCACCCTCTCTATAAATCGGTAGGGGCCTTCACCCGCACATCGAAGACCTGCCTCAAAAATCGAAAAAATCTGATTCTCCTTGTTATAAAGACCTTGAATAAAGAGTACTCCTGTCTCCAAATGTAATGATTCAATGAGAGAAATCATATTTGTGTTGATTTGGCTGATGTACTCTTGGATGAAAGTAGATGGATAAACACGTGCTAAAGGAATGGTTGTCACATCCCCCTCATTCACGGCGACAGGAATCCTATTATCCACGCAAGAAAGAGTCACTTTCCCATTGGCAATGGTATAATGGGCGGAAAATTCTTCTCCTTCGAAAAATTCTTCAATGATGATGCGTCCCTTGTCTGAATGGTTTAATGCGTCAGGTATGGCATGCATCAACGTGTCACGATTCTTGCATATCGTTATTCCAATAGATGCACTTGAGTCAACGGGCTTTACAATAACAGGATATTCAATTGAATTGACAATTTCTTCGTTAATTTCACAACCGCAGAAATAGGTCCTGGGTGATGGCACTCTATATTGTTGGCATAAATGCCTGAAGTTCTCCTTGTTTTCTATTAAATCCCACTGGAATCTTGAACAATAAAATGGGAATCCGAAATAATTGCAAAGAGTCATCGCATTTAGCAAATTGAATTCACTGACACCAGCAAAAACTCCATGAATCCCCTTCTTGATGATATACTCTTTCAATTGATCGAGATCACCAGTGCTTATCAAGACATTATCATCTGAATATTGTTTACCAAATGATTTTTCAACCGGAAGATTATCTGCTACAACAGTAAATGCTCCATTGGCTTTTGCATATCGTATCAAATCAAGCGTACCGACGTTTGATCCTAATAATAACAATTTTTTCCCCTCAAATCGTTTCATGGTAGCACTTTAATCTGAATATGGGCATCCATATTGTCTATGATTTCATCCATCTGCTCTGCGTTGTCATATCTTAAAATCAATTCTCCCACGCAGTCTTGGGCATCACGGTATTTATGAACTAAATCACCAGGTTTCGTATCTGTCACATAATCTACGACATGCTCTTCTTTAAAGTTTCCTACGTATTCTATGCCAGCATATTTGCCTGTTTCATTGGCATGAGCCATATAATTGGACCAAAATCCAACCACGGGGGCCATCTTAAGGTCGGAACAATCTTCACCCAAAGCGGCCTTGATGACATAAGGAACCATGTCAACACCAGTGGCCAAAGTTGTCACTTGAGGAATAAGGCTACCTCCACTTCTTGCTCCCAATTCCAATATATAGACTTTCCCGTCTTCGCCATATATGGCTTCCACATTATATGCATTCGACCTCATCCCCAATGATGTTATCAGGCGCTGCAAATCCTTTGCCAAAGTATCTATCACTTCTTGAGGCATCACCGTAGGCCAACACTCTCCAAGTGGGGCAAAATCCTTGTCAACCTTGGTGCTGTAAAACTCGTTGCCAAGACAATGAAAAACCAATTTGCCATCAACGGAAAATGCATCGCCAGAGATTTGTGGGCCTTTCTTGACGATAAACTCTTCTATTAGGAAAATCTTATCCCTTGAATATGACAATGCATCGTCAACAAAAGCCTTTAATTGAGATTTGTCGGTCAGTTTATTGATACCCTTGCTTCCTGATGAATCAACAGGCTTTACCATAACTGGTAATGTAAATGAGTCGATTTCCGCAACAGCTTCTTCGTAGGTCTTGAAACTCATGGCTTTGGGTACATTGAAACCATGTTCTGTAAGGTATTGACGGAAGAGGTGTTTCTTGCTTAAAATCTCCACAGACTTATAAGGACTGGTGGGAAGACCGAGTTTCTCACACACGTATGCAGCAGTGGGGGCTGCAGGGTCGGAGGCGTAAGCGACAATGCCATCCACTTTTAATTGGCGGGCCAATTCCAGCACCGCTTCTTTGTCTGTTGTACTTACATTGTGATATTCATGCGCATACTTATGTCCTGGATTGTCAGGTAAATAATCGCAAGTAATTACATAATGTCCTTGGCGTACGGCTTCTTTGATGGCGTATGTCTGATAGATGCTGCCACCAAGCATCAGTACTCTTTTCATAGTGATGTCATAAATTTGCGAATCCTGCGAATGCCTTCTTCTATTTTGTCCTCGTCAATGGTGAATGCTATACGGACGTATTTGTCACAGCTGTTGCCGTATGTGATGCCTGGAACTAATGCCACATGAACAGCTTTCAAGAGTTCAATGGCAAATTGCTCTGAGGTCATTCCTGTTTTTGAAATATCAACCATTAGGTAAAATGTGGCTTCTGGAGCATTACACGACAATCCTGGAATAGATTGGATTCCTTTGACGAGCAAATCACGCCTGTGTCGGAATGTTTCCACCATGTGAGAGGAATAGTCGCCTTTCCCACTCAATGCTTCCATGGCTGCGTATTGCGAGGGGAGTGGAGCACAGGCGCAGACATTTTCTTGAAGTTTCGTCATTGTCGCAATGAGTTCCTCTGGCGCAAGTACATAGCCGAGTCTCCATCCTGTCATGCAGAATTCTTTTGAAAGGCTGTTGATAAGAACCGTTCGCTCACGCATACCGTCTATGGAAACTATACTCTTAAATGGTTCATTACTATAAATCAAGCATTTATATACTTCATCGGATAAAACAACCAAATCATGCTTCTTTGCTATTTCCGCGATGGCTTCAACCTTGTTCCATGGTATCAATTTGGCTGAAGGATTGGCAGGCGTGTTGATAATTATTGCCTTTGTCTTAGGAGTAACAGCTGCCTCAATATCTTCAATATTAAAACTAAGCGCTTCTGCGTCGGGGTTGTCAATCACGACAGGTATGCCATGACACATATATACCATTTGTACGTAATTCACATAATATGGTGCCGGAATGATCACCTCGTCGCCGGGATTAATCATAGATAGCAAAGAAAGGAACAGACCTTCCATCGCTCCTACTGTTACTATAATCTCGCTGTCAGGATTGTAGTCGAAACCCTCTTTACGCTTGTAATAATCGCTAATGGTTTGTCTCAGCGGCAACAATCCTGCATTCTGAGAGTAACGGGTTTTACCTGCTTGAATGGCTGCGCAACCAGCGTCTTTTATAGCCTGATGAGGTTGGACATCGGGGTCACCTAATGTAAAGTCGATAACATCATCATAAGCTTTGGCCATATTAAACAATTTCCTTGTTAATGATGGCTTAACATACTGTGAAACAATAGATGGTTGTATCATATTATTTTAATTGTTCTCTAATTTTATGAATATAACTCGTCTTATTATGTTGGTTTTTATGAAACGACTTATTTGATGATACACTTTAGAATGAGATTGACATCTTTTTCCGATAATTGGTGATGCATAGGCAGGCAAATCACTTCATTCGCCATTTTATGAGCAACTGGTAAATTTTCCTTCGCGGAACTGGGTAGATAACGGTAGGTGCTGAACTCACTGATAAGCGGATAGAAATATCTCCGTCCCAATATTCCTTGTTCACGCATCTTGAAATATAGCTCATCGCGACTCATGCCATATTTCTTCTCATCGACGAAGATGGGGAAGTAGCTATAATTGTGCTTGACGCCGGGGAGGTCGTCCCAAAACTCGATACCTTCAACATTTCTTAGGGCTTCACGATATTTTATAGCTACTTGATGGCGTGCCTCGATGGCGGCATCCACCTGACGGAGGTTGAGAAGACCGTAGGCGCTGCGTATCTCATCCATCTTGGAGTTGATGCCCGGGGCTATGACCTCTGTTTCACCTGCGAACCCGAAGTTCTTCAGATAGTCTATGCGTCGTTTGGTCTTTTCATCGTGCATAATCATGGCTCCACCCTCCACGGTGTTAAATACTTTGGTGGCATGGAAACTTAACGTTGACATATCGCCAGCGTTGAGCACGCTCTCGCCATTGACCTCGACACCAAATGCATGGGCTGCATCATAGATGACTTTCAGTCCGTATTTGTCAGCAATGTCTTGGATGGCTTCCAT
>AUXO011365010.1_pt1 | contig 10304 bp, 5 predicted proteins | sample 768731 | NCBI WGS metagenome assembly AUXO01 (sample SAMN02715735, study PRJNA202380) | gut metagenome | biome: sheep rumen | host: Ovis aries | place: New Zealand: Palmerston North | reverse complement strand
TTTAATCATATTCTAATTAGTTAAGTTTATATTATTTAAAAATTAAAATTTAATTATAAAAACAACAAAGGAAGTAATTTAATGCTTAATGTCTTAATTATTGGTTATGGGGTAGTTGGAAATAATTTAGAAAATGAAATTAAATCATTGTCTCCCGATATTATTGACAAATATAAACCAGAAGACAATAAGATTTCCAAATCTTCATCGGAAGAAGGCTATGATCTTGCATTTGTTTGTGTGAATACCCCTTTTATAGATGATGGGGATCCATGTGATTACAGTGAAGTCATCAATGCAATCAATGAAAACAAGGACAAGATGAAGGAAGACGGAGTATTCGTTATTAAAAGCACTATTCTTCCTGGAACTACTGAACTCGTTAAGGAAGAAACCAAACAAAATGTAATATTTTCTCCAGAATATTATGGATCAACTCAACATAACAATAATTTTGAATTTGACTTTACCATATTGGCTGGAGATAGAGAGGATTGCATAAAAGTGGTTCAGGTTCTTCAAAATGTATATGATGCCAGACATAGGTTCCATATTACAGATTCAAAAACAGCAGAGTTATCTAAATATATGGAAAATTCATGGCTTGCTACAAAAGTGTCATTCTGCAGCCAATTCTTTGAAATAGCTGAAAAAGAAGGAGTCAATTATGAAGAGCTAAGGGAACTCTTTATTTTAGATCCAAGGGTAAACCCTTCACACACTTTCATTTATAGAGACCATCCATACTGGGAAAGCCATTGTCTGGATAAGGATGTTCCTGCAATAGCTATAAAAGAAGATGCAGAATTTTTAAAGGCCGTCCTTGAATATAATGAAAAGAGGAAAAATGGATTTATCTAATCAAGGATGCTTCAGCATTTGATTATTTTATTATTTAAATGCTGATTTTATTGCATCTACAGTTCTCACATCTTTCCTGTTTTTATATTCTTTTATTTTATTTTTTAATTCTTTATTATTCTCTTTCACTTCATTCATTTCATTAATAAGCTTATTCTTTTCTTCTTTTAATTCTTCTTTTTCTACATTAAGCTTATTCTTATCTTTATTTAACTGTTTTTTATCTTCAATTAAACGATTTTTTTCTCTTATTAAATCTTGTTTTTCCGAGCGGAGCTTGTTATTTTCATTATTCAGTTTTGTTATGGTGTCTTTAGAATCATATCTGAATAATTCAATCACGGTTCTATTCCCATGATTCTTTAGAAATATCCTATATTGATTATTAATGAATTCACATCTTTTTTCTAAATTGATCTTATTGAACTCCCCATCAATATAAAAGTCCCATTTTTTTACAGGGGCTTTCAGAATATCGACAAATGGGATTTTCACTGAAAATTTGTAATTATTCTCATTTAGTTTTTCATAATTCATTTGATATTTAAATTTTACAAAGTTCAAATAATCCTTAATTAAAATGTTATCAGCAGTCTTATTAGAAACCCCAATTAATTCAAGATAATTATTATCTTCAAATATGACTTCTTTTATAATATAGTTTGATTCATCTTTTTTTCGTTTGATCAGTCTTAAATAGCTTGATTGACCACGAGCAATATCAACATCATAATCATCATAAGAATAAGATTGTCGTTCTGTTGTTTTTAAATAATACTCCTTTTCAATTCCTTCAGACTTATATGTCATCATAAGCATGCTTTCACCAAAACTTAATGAATCAACAGCTATTGAAAATTTATCATCTTTAAGGTTTTTAGAATCCAAAACATATTCAGAGTCTGAATTGACAATTTTCACATAAATCTTATGCTCTTCATCACTTGAAATGTATGGCATTTTAAACTCTATCTTAAAGTTTATATTTTTTCCATCTTCAGATACTTTTACAGTGTATATGTCTAGATCTTCGCCTAATGCATCCTTTTTAAAGTCAATGTTTTCTTTGTATTCTTCCTTGAGGGTCTCTGGCAAAACGGGATTGAATTTATAATCATTTGAACCATATAGCAATAGGCTGTCCCAGTCCCTGTTTTCTAAAATTTCATACAATGTTGAAAAATGAGTGTTTAAATCTGATGTGAATTCTTTAGGTATTGTTTTGAAGATATCATATATGCTTTCCAGCAAAAATTCCTGCTTTTCCTTTGGGTATGATGGAATTACTTTAATGTATCCTGGAATGTCTATAACTAGCCATTTGAGATATTTCTTGCTCAACACGTTTTTATTGGATATGTTGTTTTTAATGTATTCATCCACCAAGCCGAACACTACAATCAAATCGTTCATCCTCTTTAAATTGAAAGTTTGTGTTGCGGAGTTTCCCATTTCCCTAACTCTCCAGCAGTAAACATAATCCGGGATTAAGGCAATTTTAGAAGCTTTTGAAAGAACTTCCAATGAAAAGACATTATCTTGAAATCTCAAGCCATTGGCAAATTGAACATTGTTTTTTTCTAAAAATTCCCTTTTATAAATCTTATTCCATATTAACATGTCCCAGGTTAAATCTGGATAATCATCCAATTGAATATTTTTAACAGGGGCATCAATGTTTTTGTAAACATATTTTGAAATTGTTGAAATCCATGTCTTTTTACTGTTAAATCTAAGAAATGAGCCTGAAACTATATCATAATCATCTTCTTTTGCTAAATTGTATAATTTTTCCAGGGAATCAAACATAAGATAGTCATCAGCATCCATAAAATGTATATATTCCCCTTTTGCATATTTCATAGCATAATTTCTTGCAGAGCTCACTCCACCATTTTCTTTTCGAAACAAGTGTACATTTTCATAGTCAATGGCGTATTTGCTTACTAAGAATCTCGCGTTATCTGTTGATCCATCGTCAATGATTATCACTTCAATGTCATCAAAGATTGTTTGATTAATGACTGAATCCAATGCCTCTTCAATATAATATGCACCATTGAAAAAAGGAAATATTACGGATATTTTTACCAATGTCACTCCTCCATTTTGTATAGAATTATTTTTATTTTATCTTCATTGACATAATTAAATATTCTTTCTTTTTCTAGATTTGAAATCATTAATTAATTTTTGTTTTTTTAGTAATAACCTGAACAGATTTTTAAATATGGTATTTTACTCAATATCAATGTGATTATCCATGAAATTAAAAATATGGATATGCTAACTAAAATGATAATTAAACAAGTTTGTGTGCCTGTTAAGGGCCATAAAGTTAATATGGGCACTAGAAGTTTATTTAAAAATATATTTTGTATTAGATACATGCCATAACTGGATCTTCCTATTGAATTGATAAATCTGCTGATGTAATTGCTTTCTAATAAATTTCTGATTTTTAATAAAATTCCATTATTTTTACTGCAATAAACATATTTTATAATAATGAATACGGAACAAGCTTGTGCTATTTGTAAAAATCCAATATCGATATATGTTTGTAATGTTGTGAATTCTGTAAAGAGATTTCCAGTTATCATTTTCAGATAAGTGGAGATAATAAAAATACATAATGAAATTAGAATGATATGTTTGGGATTTTTATTAAACTCCTTATTAAAGAAATAATATCCTAAAAATAAATAAGAAATTGGGCTTAAAAAGAACAAGATATCAATAGAATATTTTAGATTAAGTATTCTAAATGACTGATATAGAATTGATGATAATAGGATAAGTATCAGATAATAATTCATCTCTTTAGGACTTGCATTTTGAATAAATTTGTTTATAATTGGAATGGTTAAATATAGTCCAATGCATAATAGAGCGTACCAATAATTGCACAAGATGTTTGCAATTCCATCTGAAAGTCCTAATATAAAGATTAGAAATGTGAAAAAGATCCATGGGTAGATTATTCTGGTTAATCTTTTTTTAAGAAAGATTTTTAAATCTATTTCTTTATTTAAAAGGAGTGCACCAGACACCATTAAAAAAACAGGGACGGCAAAACGAACTATTTGTTGGAAATTCACTATACTTAAGTTAAGTATTTCGGAGTTTTCCCCAATATAACTTGCATGAATTACAATTACTCCAAAAATCGCAAGAAATTTTAGAGTATCAATATATTTTATCCGGTTTTTTACCATTTTATCACACAATTTCAAGTTTATAATTTTCAAAACTTGAAAAAATTAAATTTTAATAATTGTCTGCAATTTATCTGCTATTCTAACAATTTTTCTGGATTTATAATTTTTTAGAGTTCTTTCCAATTTTTTATTTTCTGACATGATTTTTTTATTGGATTTTTCAAGCTTTGATATATTGTTTTCTAATTTATTAATTTTATTTATGATATTATACTTATTAAATTCAATTTTTATTTTATTTCCATAATTTTTAGTGGAAATAATAAAATTTTGCTTAAAGAATTCATATTCTTTTGTTGAATTAATTTTATTAAAGTCTTCATTTAGTCCTAATTCAAATTTTTTAATTGGGAATTTTAGGAAGTCATTATAATCAATTTCCACTGAAAAGCTTAAATCATCAGATGTATAATTTATAGGATATTCATTTGAATAAAATTTAGGAGTATCATTTAGGATTAATTTTTCTACTTTTTTGTTTGATTTTCCTTTAAGTATGAATTTATCTTCTTCTAATTTAATATCTTCAACTTCAAACTCAATATAGCCTTTATTTCTTTTAGTTATTCTTAAAAAACCAGTTTTTGTACGTGCAGTGTCAATATCAAAATCATCAAAATTAAATGTCTTATGATGCACTGATTTCATTAAATATTTTTTATTTAATTTTTTTGAAATATATTGTGCACAAAGAATATTGTCTCCAAAGTTTATTGAATCAGCTGGGATATAAGCTGTATTATCCTTAATGTATGAAGAATCAAATACAACATCATCAAAGTCTTTATTTTTTAGGATTATATTGAATTCATATTCTTCATTTTTTGGGTTGAAGGATATTTCATCAGCAAATTCTATGACTATTTTTCCATTTTCTGAATAAATTTTTTTAGTGTATATATTAAGATTTTCAGATTGTGCATCCTCTTCAAAATTAAATTTGGTCTGATATTTTTTATCTATATTTTCCGGAATTTCAGGGTTTTTATTTAAATCAGCAAATAATACTGTTAATAAATCTTCCCAATCCTTATTTTTTAGCATTTCATAGACTACTTTGTAATAGCTGTTCAAATCTTCAAAATATTCATCAGGGACTAAATTAACAAGATTATATGCCCCCTCAAGAACATATTTATAATTTTCCTCGGAGTAGTTTTTTATACTTTCCATATAAAAAGGAACATCTAATAATAAAAATTTTTTGTATTTAATATTAAGCATTTCTTTATCTTCAATAGTTTCCTTTAATATATTATTAACAATTTCTGCCATTTCATATAAGTCTCTTCCACGATTTACATAATCTGCTTGACTAATAGAGCTTCCCACATCACGTTTCCTCCAACAATAAATATAATCATTCAGTATGGATATTTTTTTTGCTTTAGTAAGCATTTGAATTGCAAAAATATTATCTTCAAAAATAATGTTTTGGTTAGGAAATTCAAGATTATTTTCCAATAGAAATTCTCTTTTGAATATTTTATTCCATGCTGGGGTATCCCAAAGTAATTTATGATATTTATAAGCATTTGTTTCATCAATATTGCTTTCTAATTCACTAAAGATATAATCACTAATAGGTTGAATCCATGCATTGTTCTCATTGAATCTTAAAAAATCAGCTGTTACAACTTCAGAATCATTTTTGGATGCTAAATTGTATAGTTTTTCATATGCATCGGTTATCATTAAGTCATCAGAATCCATGAAATGAACATATTCTCCTTTTGCCAATTTAAGGCCGTAATTTCTTGTAATGGAAAGCCCTTCATTTTCTTTATGGTACGCATGGAAATTTTCATAATCCAATGCATATTTTTCCATGATGTATCTTGAATTGTCTGTTGATCCATCATCAATCATCAATACTTCAATGTCATCTATGAAGGTTTGTTGGACAAGGCTGTTTAATGCATATTCTAAATAACGCTCAACGTTGTAAACTGGCACCACTACAGAAATTTTAGGATTCATATTAACACACAATTTTAAGTTTTTTCTTTCAATTAATTTAACATTTTCATCCGATATTTTTAGATAAAATTCTTTATTTTATCAGCAGTTTTGACAATTTTTCTGGATTTATATGATTTAATTCTATTTTTTAGATTTTTATTTTTATTTTTTAAAATTTTATTTTCTCTTTTTAGCTTTTCTTTCCTTTCATCCAATTCTTTTATTTTTTCAACTTTATTACATAGGTCATCTTCTATTATAACTTTATTTCGAAGGTTTAAGAATAATATTTTATCTTTTTCCCTATAAAATTCAAACCTTTTGGATAATTTAATATCTTTAAATTTTTCTCTGCTTTTTATTTCCCATTTTTTAATAGGGGTATTAGCAATATCTGCATATGGAAGATTAAAGTTAAAATCATATCCTTCTTCACTTTCTTCAATAAAATTGATAGGATATTCAAATTTTTTAAAGTCTATAACATTTTCAATAATTATATTTTCTATTTTCTTTTTCATCTGCCCTCTAAAAATAAACACTTCATCATTAAAATCTATATTATGAATTTTTATCTCATTATCATCTGTTTCTCTGGCGCGAATGGAAAAAAAGTTATTTCTTTCACTGCAAATTTCCAGGTCAAAATTATCTAGAAGAATGCTGCCTCTTTTATAGTTTCTTAAGAAAACTTCTTTCTCAAAAGATTTTGCAACATATTTCATTTTTATCTTGCAATGTTTTTTACTAGTTATTAAATTAAGGGGGATGATAATTTCATCTTCTTTTATCTCAAGATCGAACTCATCACCATTTTCATCAATTAATATTGCTTCTGTTTTATGAGGATAATCTTTTGCCAAATAATCTATTCTTTCTTCAAATTTTATAATTATTGAATCGTCTTTTTTCTTGATATCGGTTTTTTTTACAAATAAATTTTCTTTTTTTGCATCTTCCTCAAAATCAATCAGATTCCTATATTTTTTATTTATTTTTAATTCATATTTTTGATTTTCCTTCAATTTATTCTCTAAAGGTGCAAAGTATAATAACTCCTTCAAATCTTTATTTTCAACCATTTTGTAAATGATTTTTCTATATGAATTTAAGTTTTCTATAATATGTTCTGGAACAATTTTTAAAATTTTTGATACTTCATCAAGCAATTCATTCAAATATTCTTCTGGGAAATGATTTATATCAGTTAAATATACTTTCAAATCATGCTGTAACCATTTTTTATACATTGCATCTTTAGTTTTTTCATCTAAATCAATTTTTTCCATTAAGTCGTTTATGGAAAACATAATCTCTAAACGGTCTTTAAAATTCTTCATTGTCCTGTTCTGCTGTGTAACTGAAGATAAATTTGATCTTATCCTCCAATAATAAAGAAATTCATTTAAATAAATAAAAGAATTCGCATGGATATATGTTTCTAATGAAAAAATAATGTCTTCAAAAAATATTTTTTTATTAGGGAATTTGATATCGTTTTTAATAAGAAATTCTTTCTTGTAAAGCTTATTCCAAATAAGTGTATCCCAAACAAAGAGGGGGTTTTCACTTATATCATTAAATTCAGCAATATCATTTAAATTTTTAAAACTAATTTTAAACAAGTATTCTTCCTTGCAATTATATCTAGTAAAACGATTTGCATTGAATACAACAAAATCATAATCCTTCCTTGTCACCATATCATATAACTTTTCATATGTCTCTGGAATGATATAATCATCTGAGTCAATAAAATGAATGTACTCACCTTTAGCAAGTTCCAATCCTAAATTTCTTGCAACACCTTGGCCGCCGTTTTCTTTGTGAATCGCATGAAAATTATCATAATCCAATGCATATTTCTCAATGATGTATCTTGAGTTATCTGTTGACCCGTCATCAATCATCAATACTTCAATATCATCTATCATGGTTTGATTTAATAAAGATGTTAATGTTTCATCTATATAATCTTCAACATTATAAACAGGAATAATTACTGAAATTTTTGGTTTGATCATTTTTAGCACCTAAATTTCACATGCCATTTTTTTAATTTTAATAGCGTTATATACTTTTATTTTATTTTTATTATCTTTAAAATCATTTTTTTATAAATTTATTTTGGCATTTGATTTATTTAAATTTTTTGCAGTCCTATTTGGCTTATTCTTTGTGTTATTTTTTTTTAAAAATTAGTAAATATTAGTCAATGAAAAACAGTAACTATTAGAAGCATTTATTAATTAAATTAACTTTTTATATTATTAAAATAAAATATATAATAGATAGTTATTTAATGTGTTAATATTTAATCATGTTTTTTAAGGGGATTATATGAGAACAAGAGTAAGTGTCATCATTCCAATTTATAATGTTGAAGAATTTTTGAATGATTGTCTTGATTCAATAGTGGCTCAAACAATTAATAGTATGGATTTAACTGACGGTTATCAAAGGAATTTACAAGTCATATTAATTGATAGCGGATCTACAGATACTAGTGAGAGGATTGCAAAAAAATATGTTGAAAAGCATGATAATTTTGAATATTATTCTATAGAGAATAAAGGGCCAGGTTATGCTAGGAATTATGGAGTCAGGTTTGCTGAAGGAGATTATATTATTTTTCTTGATGCAGATGATATTGTCAGGCCTTATGCATATGAACGGATGTATAAATTAGCACTGAAAAATAATAGTGATATGACTATCGGGGCTGTTTGGTTCTTTGATTATAGGAGTCGTTGGAGATCCCCTATTCATGAAATGGCTTTTTCAGGTACTAAGGAATGTACTCACATTACAGAAAGCCCTGAACTTTTTTATGATGCAAGGATATGGAATAAACTGATAAAACGTAGTTTTTGGGAAGAAAATAACTTTAGGATTCCTGAAGGGATGGTATATGAGGATATCCCAATATCCATGGCAATGCACTACTTTTCAAACAATGTTTCCATGATTTATGAGAACTGTTTTCTCTGGAGAGTGAGAGGAGGTTTATCAAAATCAATTACACAATCAATGGATGGTTTAGAAAACTTAGCTAATAGATTAAGAGCATTGGGTATGGTGGATGATTTCTTCAAAAAACATGTTTCTGATGAAAAATTAGTTTTAACCAAAAATGTAAAATGGTTAAATCACGATTTGATGAGATATATTGATGATATGAGGAACATGACAAAAGAAGAGGCCGAAAATTACATAAATATTCTTTGTGATTACATTGAAAAAAACATTGACCCTAAATATTTAAAACATCTTAATGAAATTAACACACTAAAATATGGATATTTGATGGAAAAAGATTATGAAAAATTAGTTAATCTTATTAATTTTGAATATTATAAATTACACGAAGAAAAACCTTATTTACAAGATTCTAGGATCACTGTTGATTGTGATGAAGATTTGATAGGTGTAAATTCCCTTACTATTGACAAATATATTAAAGAAGGAATGACTAAAAGGTATCTTCAAAGAGTTGATTACAAAAAAGAAGCTATTGAAATAGTAGGTTATGTAATCATACCTGGTTTAAAAGATGATAGCTTTAGTGATAGAGAGTATTCATTTTATTTGGTTAATGCAAACAATCATAAGAGGATTCCTTTGGAACATGAGGACATTGAAATTAATAAAATGGAAAATTTTAAGTTTAAAGATAGTTTTTCATATAAATCTGCGGGATATAAAGTTTTCATACCATATACAATACTAAATGAAAATCCCGATTTTTATGGAGAAAATAGGGTTTTAGTTACTTTCAAACAAGAAGATATAACCCATAACTTCTTTGCATCTTATGCTCCATGGTCTGTTAAAGGATCAACTAATTTAAAAGCTATTTTCAAAGAGAATACTTATTTCATAATCAAATATGATTTAAATAATGAATTTGTTATAGATATTCATCGTTTAGAACATATTTATGAAAAGGTTACTTCGGAAGATGGTAAATTATGTATTTATAGCGATGAAAATTTTGGTAATGTAAATATATATTATGAAAAGGATTCATTGAATGACGAAAAGAAGATTCCATTGGATTATGATACTGAAAAGAAATGTTATTCTGTGGATATTGAAAAAATTCTTCCTTATAAAGGTAGAATTCTTTATGAAAATGGCTTGCCTCTTGTTCATAAGGAAAAGAAATTAATTTTTTCTCCTTCTAATAAAGGGCAATGTATTTTAAACACTCTTAAAGATTATAATTATGACATTTATATGAGCAAAAACATTTCTGTT
>AUXO015370807.1_pt1 | contig 10305 bp, 9 predicted proteins | sample 768731 | NCBI WGS metagenome assembly AUXO01 (sample SAMN02715735, study PRJNA202380) | gut metagenome | biome: sheep rumen | host: Ovis aries | place: New Zealand: Palmerston North | reverse complement strand
ATTTCGATACCGCTCTCAATGATGTATTTCTTTGCGGGCAAGCCGCTTGTTATGCTGTTTATGGAAGAATCGACCGATACGGCTGTTCAGACAGGCGTGATGTTTTTGAAGGTGGTCGCACCGTTTTATATGGTGATCGCGGCAAAGCTCACTTCTGACGGGATACTTCGCGGAGCAGGACTTATGGGCAGATTTATGGCAGCTACCTTTACAGACCTTATACTGCGCGTAGCACTCGCGTTTATCCTGTCACGATCCTTCGGTGCAACGGGAATATGGGCTGCATGGCCTATCGGCTGGTTTATCTCAACTGTATTGTCCGTTTCATTCTACATCAGCGCTTTCGCAAAAGACACAAAACACAGAGCCTGCACCAAATTTCGGAAACGGACTGTAAAATAACAAAAGCATACAGGAAGCTAATTTATACAGGGCTTGCTCTTGCTTGACATTCTCCTTTACAAGCTCTCATAATTCGTTAAGTTCTGTATTATAGAGATTTTGCGTCCATTATAAAAATCAATAATTATCACAAATGATATATAAATTTTACATACCGGTATTACAAAACAAGTATTTGACTTTTTGGTAAAATGATGTTAAAATAAATATGTAGCATTTATTCGTGCTACACTTTACTTTGCATACAGGCGGCGGTCAACTGTAACTGCGGTAAGTTTTCCAAGTTTCTTGACGCAGCAAGGTCCCGCCGCATGTATTTTAATATAGATCATTCTGGGAACACTGTGCCCACAAGAGTCAATTTTGCTCTGATTGTGTCAATTTACATATATTTTTTTATTTATTTCAGCATATAAAGTGTAATAACCCTTTATATATCGTATTGGTTGAAACAACTCGACTGATACTAAATAATGAACTCACGGAGGAAATAGTAATGTTTAAAAAGCTTGGCACACAGATCGTATTTATCACGATCGTTGCAATTGTAGTGGTCATCGCAGTGATGCTTACCGTGACGCTCGTTTCGTTCCACAACTACAATGACAGTATTCTAATGGAACGTGCGGAGGTCGGAATGGAAGTCCTTGAGGACACCGTAAACGATGAGATCATCAGCCTTGATGACGATTTCTACATACTTACCGAGGACGATGCGTTCGTCAGTGCGATTGAAGGAAAAAACAATGAGGCTTTACACGAAGCCTTCATCGAGGAATTTGGCGGCAGCCAGGATAATTTTATGGTAGTTGCCGATCAGAGCGGCGCGATTCTCTATAACACACAGTCATATCCTCTCAAATCATACGATTACGGTCCCGTTGCAAGAGGAACTAAAGTCAGCGGAATAGTACAAAGTGACGGAGAGCTCGTTGCAATGGTCGCGGACAGAATTGATGTAAACGGCATGAGTTATGTTGTGTGCTGTGGATTTTCCATGGAAGCTACCGAATGGATGAATAATGTCAAGAAGCTTGTCGGCTGCGATGTTACCGTATTCAACAACAATATAAGATATTCCTCTACCTTTGGTTCAACTGTTATCGGCACACCAATGGGTGATGATATCAAGAAGATCGTAATAGACGGTAAGTCTGCTTATAACGGTCAGGCTACGATCAACGGCGCTCCGTTCTATGTTGCCTACGAGCCGATGTATGATGTGAACAAGAACCTTGTGGGAGCATGGTTCGCTGGCTCCGACGCTTCCGAAGCCAACAATGAGTTCACCTCGGTAACGATGATAGCAATTCTTATAGGCGTTATCGGTGCGGTGGGTATCGCTGTTTTCATCTTCCTCTTCTGTCAGACGAGAGTTACCACACCTCTAAAGCACGCAGAGGAATATGCGCATGAAATGCTTGCGGGACAGCTTGCAACTACAAATGTTACATACAAGTTCCATGAAGATGAAGTAGGTAATTTCGTTGAAGTTCTGCGAAGTGCAAAGCACGGTATGAACGATGTTGTCGGCGATTCTTCAAGAATACTTGCGGCAATGGCAAGCGGCGATTTCACAGAAACTCCGAACGTAAAATATCCCGGCGTATTTGAAGATATCGAGAAAAATATCCTGAAAATCGAGGATGACCTCGGCGTAACTCTCAGCAATATGAACACCTCGTCAGATGAAGTCCTCACAGGCTCCAATCAGATGGCGGAAGGGTCACAGTCCCTCGCTGACGGTACCACCCGTCAGGCTTCCGCTATCGAGGAAATTTCCGCTACTATCGCAGAAGTCTCCACGCAGATCGCCAATACTGCGCAGAACGCGGCGGAAGCAGGCAACCTCTCCAAGCAGACTCAGGACAGAGTAAACGAGCAGGACACCGAGATACAGAACATGGTGCAGGCGATGAACGAGATAAGCTCCACATCGCAGGAGATAGAAAAGATCATCAAGACTATCGAGGATATCGCGTTCCAGACCAATATTCTCGCCCTCAACGCGGCTGTTGAAGCTGCTCGCGCTGGTGATGCCGGCAAGGGCTTCGCAGTCGTTGCAGATGAAGTCCGCAACCTCGCAAGCAAATCCGCAGAAGCCGCAAGCTCCACTACATCGCTTATTACAGCTTCTATCGAGGCTGTCGGCAAGGGAAGCAAGATAGCACTTGCAACAGCCGAGTCGATGAAGGAAGTCAAGGATATGTCCTCGCAGACTGCCGAGCTTATCACAGAGATCGCAGCTGCAAGCGCGGAACAGACCGAATCTATCCGTCAGATAACTACCGGCGTAGAGCAGATCTCTCAGGTAATTCAGACCAACTCCGCCACTGCGGAAGAAACTGCTGCTTCCTGCGAGGAGCTTTCCGGACAGTCGAAGCTGCTCAAGGATCAGGTCGCAAGATTTAAGATCAACCAGTGATCTTTCCCCCGATTTGTGCATACTAAGCGGAACATCACCGGACGCTCTGACACAGCACCCGGTGATGTTTTGCAATATATGAACTTGACAGATCCGATAAGATAAGATATACTGATATTATAAATTTAAGAAGGGACAGGTAATGCAGATGATCGAACAGATAAAATGGCTGATAGCATCGGATATACACGGTTCGGCATTTTACTGCCGTAAGCTGCTGGAGGCTTATAAACAGGAGCGCGCAGACCGGCTTTTGCTGCTTGGTGACCTCCTGTATCATGGTCCCCGCAACGATCTTCCGGAGGAATATATGCCCAAAGCTGTAATTGAGATGCTTAATTCTCATAAAAATGACATATTATGTGTACGCGGCAACTGCGAGGCAGAGGTCGATCAGATGGTCCTCGGATTTCCGGTCATGGCGGACTATGCAATACTTACATACGGAAAGAGAATGATATTTGCCACACACGGTCATATTTATAACAACAATAATCTGCCGCCGCTCCGCAAACAGGATATCCTGCTCCACGGACACACGCATATTCCCGCCTGCGAAGAATATGAGGATCATATTTACATCAATCCCGGATCAGTCTCGATACCAAAGGAAAATTCGCAGCACAGTTATATCATATTTGAAAACGGAACATTTTACTGGAAGTCCCTTGACGGCAGCTGCTATAAGAAATATTCAATATCCTGATACTCCTGACAGATATCAGAAGTAGCTTACTTTTATCCGTTTTCCCATTTCTCTGAGAGACTTTGAAAGCTCCTCAACAAGATTCATCTTAATGCTGAAATTAATAGGAAGATCGGGATTCTGATGTGCGGGATTAATTGCTCTGCCCACAAAAAAGTTGATATCCGTTGCCTCCTCAAAAAGAAGGCGGCTCATACGCGAAGCCCCATCCTTGCTCATGCTCCAGTGTTCGTATTTCTCATTACTTTTCAGATGATCTCTGGCATATTCAAGAACCTTGTTCACAGTAATGACCCCCTCTGTAACAAGATCAACACCTTCTATCTCAGCGATTGGAGGCACATCGCTTTTTTCAAACGCAAGACTCGCTTTAAGCGGCTTACCGAGCCATTTTGCGGCAATTGACGAGGTCGTTCCGCCGCAGATGATGTGCTTTCCGGACTTTGAGAAAAACAAACTCATCATTCGGTCGCAGTCATTACGATTTGCAGGCGGACCGAACAGAATATTCATTGGCTCGCGTTTTCTTATCTTAATGACACAGGCTGTCGCATCGTCGCCGGGCTTATTGTCATACAGCCTGTTGCATTCGTCAATAAGGATAGTTGACAGCGTTTTTGCTGTATAGCCCACAGGAGCAAGTGTTTCCATAAATTCAGCAATATCATCTGCCGCCCAGCCGAAATTGTATGCCATACCGATCCCTGCGTGAGGGCAGCCATCGCTCATAGCTACAAACAAGTCATCTTCACGAAGCTTTATCTCTGAAATAAATATTTTTTTCCCACCAATATTTATTTCATCTTTCCGGTAATTTTCTTTCTTGTTGTCCCGTATCAGTATTATCTGAGGATTGTCATATTGTATAAGTTCCGCGTAACGATTATCCTTTAACCGTATTATCGTGAATGTCGAATATGCTACGCCGCGAACCGAACAGATCGGCAATGTCGCGGCTATGGTGTAAACGCACTCTTCAAGAGACAATCCTGCGGCAAGCATAGTTGATATGATCTTAGATGTAAGCGTTGAAAGAATGCTTGCCTTGACTCCGCTGCCGAGACCATCGGCAAGAACTATAACGGTAGAATCTTCGTCCTGCTCTGCTATTTCTATATGGTCGCCGCATAGCTGTTCGCCGTAATGATTTATGGACTTGTAGCCTATCTCCGCGCAAAGATCATTCATCGGATATCGACTCCTTCAGCTTGGTAAGCGCTATCTTTGTTTCCGCGGCAGTCTCACCGAGAAGCGATGCGATCTCCTGCACTATACGCATCTGTTTATCCACGACCTTATCCGCAGTCTCAATGGTTTTTCTGCCTATCTCTTCCTTTTTCTGCTTCTCATGCTCTTCGTCTGTAACATCTCTCATTATACATATTAAAAGTCTGCTGTCCTTGTCATATACAACTGTTTGTTCGACAAACCGCTTGTATTCCGCAAGATATACTCTTTCGTTGTACACACCCCTGCCCGTATCCCGTACACGCATGAATACCGCCGGGTCAAGTACACGGACTGCCTGATCTCCGAGGATATCGGCTGCGTATCTTATGTTCATAATTCGCATTGCCGCAGAGTTAATCTGCTGTATTTCAAGGGCTTCGTTCAGAACAATAACGCCGTTTGTTGTATTCTTCACTATTGTATCCGAAAAGCTCTCGGCTTTCTCTTTCAGATACGGCAGACACATTGACATATCCGCCTTGCCCTGAAAAATAGCGATCGCTTTTGCGCGGCAGGTGTCATATCCGCAGGATCCGCAATTGAGTTCCTGCTCGGGACTTGCCTTTCCCATCTGTGCGAGAATACTGTTTATTTCCGGTTCGGACGGGGTAAGCTCATGCCTGTCGATGTAGGAAAAACGAAGTCTCATATCGTTTGCGGAGGGCTGAGGGACATCGAAATCCGATTTTCCTGCAAATGTTGTAACTGCCACATAATCCATGACCGGACTGCGGTGGTATTTCTCCATAACAGGTCCGCCTATACAACTTCCCGGACATATCGACATTTCAATAAAGCATTTGTGTATCTCTCCGCTTTCAATGTTGCGAAGCGCGGCTATACAGTTATCAGCCCCGTCGATAGTCATATATGTATAGTCCTTTTCTGTCTGCTCCATTGTTTTAAGTATCCCGCCTGTTGTGGGGAAAAGTCGTGCGCGGCTGTTCCCGATCCGATGAATTTCTTTCGGGAGCTGTATGTTTTCTGCGTCCAGCCACCCCGTCAATTCCTCAAATGTAAGGACTGCGTCAACGGTGCCCTCATATCTCTGCGCCTCATCTTTTTTGGAGACGCAAGGACCTATGAATACTGTTTTTGCACCCGGATATCTTCGTTTTATATCTGCACAGTGCGCCTGCATGGGAGATAAAACATCAGCGAGATATTGCAGCTCATCAGGGAAATATTTCTGTATGAGCAGGTTTACAGAATGGCAGCACGAGGAGATCACTATATCTCGTCTTTCCTCTCTGAGCAGTCTTTCGTATTCTTTTTTTACAAAGGTCGCTCCTATTGCAGTCTCCTCCGCATCAGCAAACCCAATCTGCTTTAACGCGGTACGCATAGCTTCAATACCAGAGCCTTTGTAATTGGCGATAAATGAAGGTGCAAGACTTGCTATTACCGGAGCATCGTCCATAAGCATTACCTTAACTTTTTCGATGTCACCGGATATTTCCTTTGCGTTCTGGGGACAGACAACAAAACACTGTCCGCACAGAATACAATCCTCCTCAATGATGTGTGCCTGATTGCCCGAAAAACGAATGGATTTGACGGGACAGTGCCTGATGCATTTATAGCAATTCTTACAATTGGATTTTTTTAGTGTTAAACAGCTCTTCATTTTATTTTTCCACGAGTTTTTTCATCACATTGTACTTAAAAAATTCATTAAATGTTTCTGCCGTCAGACCGGTAAATTCTTCATCGTCTATCTTTACAGTAACTCCTGTCCGTGAACATTTCCCCGCACAAAAGCATCCGGCAAGAACAACATCATTTTCAAGGAAATTCTCGGCAATTTTATCCCGGAATAAATTAACGATATTTTCAGAGCCTTTCAAATGACAGGAAGAACCTACACAAATTTCAATAATCATATTCCAGAAGTTTTTCCTTTACTGTATTGTTAAAAAAATCGTCAACGGAGCCGGGAGCAACGGAATATAATTCGTCATCGACCCGGACACATACACCTCTGATGCAGTTTTTCATGCAGAAGGAACCGCTGAGGGATATTTTTTTTGACAGGTCTTCTTTTGCGATCAGCACCTGAAGCTGTTCAACTATCTCTCTTGAACCCTTCAGGTGACACGATGAACCCACACATACTGTAATATTCATTTTTCTGCCTTCTTCACATTTATATCATTACCCAAATATCATTTTCAAAAAAATGACCGGCATAACGCAGTCGGCCATTTTCCTGTATTTATCTGCTTTTTATTCACTTCTTGAATAAAGCCTCATTATATGAAAAGATGTCCGGATAGTTATGTCATTTTCCATCAAGCCAATATTATTTCCGTCTGAGCATATTTGTGTGAGACTATCGGTCTTTCTGACAGTTATCGTATGCGCACTGTTTACAACAATGGATTTCACATCAGAAGAATGCGGACAGATAGGTGTTATTATTATTGCAAACAGCTCCGGTTCCAGTATTGCGCCTCCGGCTGAGCTGTTGTAGGAAGTAGAGCCTGTCGGGGTCGAGATGATGACACCGTCGCCACGAAAATTCATAACTTCCTTTTTATCCACAAACACCGATACAAATATCGTACCGCCAAAATTATTCTTTGCGGCAACCACATCGTTCAGCGCATATCTTGTCTCTCCACCATGCTCATACTCCAAAACCATACGCTCGGAACACACCAGAGTCCTGATAATATCATTAAATTCTGATATTTCATCAAATCTCAACGCACACAGATATCCGAGATGTCCGCTGTTGATACCGATGAGGGGTCTCTGCGCACGAATGGAAGTCTGTGCTGCACGAAGGACTGCACCGTCGCCGCCGAGAGAAACGATGATGTCGCTTTCTTCCGGCGGGAATAAAAATCTCATAGCATTCCCAAAGATGACAGAACTGTCCGCGGCAGACACCGAACACCTGTTTATATCGTTAGCTTCAAGCAGTGCGATACACTTTCTTGCATTATCGGTATGCTTTTCCGTAACAAGATTCGGGCATAAGAATATTTTCATATATTTATTTCTTTGAAAGATATTCGTCAATTGCCTTTGCTGCAACTTTTCCCGCGCCCATCGCAGAAATTACCGTTGCTGCTCCCGTTACTGCGTCACCGCCGGCATAGACAGCGTTCCTCGAAGTCAGACCTTCCTCGTTCACTATTATACCGCCATGGGAATTTACTTCAAGACCTTTTGTGGTATTCTTTATAAGCGGATTGGGGGAAGTGCCGATCGACATAATTACCGCGTCAACATCAAGAACAAATTCGCTGTCAGGTACGGGTATCGGTCTGCGTCTGCCTTTTTCATCGGGTTCGCCAAGCTCCATTCTTATGCACTTGATACCTGTTACAAATCCGTTCTTCGGATCGCGCTTGTCGTCCGCGTTCTCGTAGCCGAGTATCTCGACCGGATTGCACAGCAGCTTGAAATCTATGCCCTCTTCCTCCGCGTGTTCGACTTCCTCTTTACGAGCGGGAAGTTCTTCCATTGAACGGCGATAGACTATATAAACCTTATCGGCACCAAGTCTGAGAGCAGTTCTCGCAGCGTCCATTGCAACATTTCCGCCGCCTACGACTGCAACCTTGCCGCCTTTCATTATCGGGGTATCCGGGCTGTCGAGATAGGACTTCATAAGGTTGCTTCTTGTGAGGTATTCGTTAGCAGAATACACACCTTTAAGGCTCTCGCCGGGAATGCCCATAAAGTTAGGAAGACCGGCTCCTGAACCTACAAATACCGCTTCAAATCCCATTTCAAAAAGCTCATCTATGGTGAGAGTCTTACCGATAACGACGTTAGGCTCAACATCTACACCGAGAGCTTTCAGCGTTTCCACCTCTTTTGCGACTATCTTCTTCGGCAGACGAAACTCCGGTATTCCGTAGACAAGAACGCCGCCCGCGGTGTGGAGCGCTTCATATACCGTGACCTTATATCCTTTCTTTGCGAGATCTCCGGCGCAGGTAAGACCGGAGGGTCCGGAACCTACTATCGCTACCCTGTGACCGTTTGACTTAGCTGCTTCGGGAGCTTCTTTGCTGTTCTCGTTATGCCAGTCTGCAACAAATCTTTCCAGCCTGCCGATGCCGACAGGCTCAAACTTTATTCCGAGAGTACACTTGCTCTCGCACTGCGTTTCCTGAGGACATACTCTTCCGCAGACAGCGGGAAGTGACGAGGTCTGATTGATTATCCTGTACGCTTCCTCGAACTTTTCTTCCTTGACCTGCATTATGAATTCCGGAATATTGATATTAACCGGACAGCCGCCTACGCATGGACGATTTTTGCAATTAAGACAGCGCTTTGCTTCATCTATGGCTATTTCCTTAGTGTACCCGAGTGCAACTTCACTGAAATTGTGTGCGCGCACCTGCGGCTCCTGTGTAGGCATTGCGTGTTTTTCCTTTACTACCGCCATTTCAGCACACCCCCTTGAACAAATTGCAGGCTTCATCGTAAGCATGACGCTCAAAGTCGGAATACATTCTTCCGCGCGACATCGCTTCATCGAAATCTATCTCATAACCGTTGAAATCAGGACCATCAACACAGGCGAATTTCGTTACTTTCTTTCCGTCCTGATCGAGTGTCAAGCGGCAGCCGCCGCACATACCTGTTCCGTCTATCATTATCGGATTCATTGAAGCTGTCACAGGAATATTGTACGGACGTGCAGCTTCAACTACAAACTTCATCATTATCAGTGGACCGATAGTTATTATCTCATCGAACTTCTCACCCGCACCGAGCATTTCATTCAGCGGCACGCAGACATTTCCGTGTCTTCCGTAAGAACCGTCATCTGTCATTACGAACAGTCTCGACGAGCAGGCGTTGAACTCGTCCTCAAGAATAAGCAGATCTTTGCTGCGGAATCCGATGATGCTTGTCACTTCGGCGCCGAGAGCATGGAATTTCTGCGCTACGGGCATCGCTATTGCGCAGCCTACGCCGCCGCCTACGATACAGACTTTCTTTATCCCGTCCGTATGTGTCGCAACACCGAGCGGTCCGACGAAATCCTGAATGTACTCACCGGCTTCTTTGTGTTTCAGCTTTTCGGTAGTTGCACCTACCACTTGGAATATGATCTTGACAAGATCGTTTTCTTTATCCGTTCCCGCAACAGTCAGCGGAATGCGCTCTCCGTTTTCATCGACGCGCAGGATTATGAACTGACCCGGTTCAGCCTTTTTAGCGACCAGCGGAGATTCGATCTCCATCTGGATGACCGTCGGGTTCAGCACCTTTTTAGTTGCTATTTTATACATTTTATTCTCCGTTATCTGCACAAAAGCGGCTGCATTGTACGCAGCCGCCAAGTGCGTCTTTATTACATTGTTGTATATCCGCCGTCAACAGGAAGGACAGTGCCGTTTACATACGAACTGAGCTTGGAAGAGAAGAACAGTGCCGCAGTATCGAGCTCGCCTTCGTTGCCGTATCTTGCAAGCGGGATCATCTGCTTTGCGTAATTCTGGAAGAACTCCGAATTGAGGGTATCAACTGTAAGAGGGGTGTAGAAATATCCCGGGCAGATAGCGTTTAC
>AUXO012083065.1_pt1 | contig 10306 bp, 8 predicted proteins | sample 768731 | NCBI WGS metagenome assembly AUXO01 (sample SAMN02715735, study PRJNA202380) | gut metagenome | biome: sheep rumen | host: Ovis aries | place: New Zealand: Palmerston North | reverse complement strand
AGCGGCATATCAAAATGATACAGACAGATCATCGGTTCAATACCGCGCTCGATCAGCGCGTCAATGAATCTGTCATAATACTGCAGACCTTCTTCGTTGAATTCTCCGCAGCCATCCTTGACGCATCTGCTCCATGAGATCTGGAAACGGTACATGTTCATTCCCAGGTCCTTCATCAGATCCATGTCTTCTTCGAAGTGATGATAATTGTCATTGGCAAAGTGCCAGTCGCTTTTATGTTCTTCTGCTTCCTGAATATCATAAACGGATAAGGACTTGCCGCCTTCATTCCATCCGCCTTCTGTCTGCATGCTGGAAACACTGTTGCCCCAGAAAAATGAATGATCCATAGTGATTGCTCCTTGCTGTTCAGATAACGATCCCGTTGGTATGGTCGATCTCATGCTGAATGATCTGTGCTGTATAACCGGTAAACTTCTGCTGTTTCTTATGGAAAGACAGGTCCTGGTAAGAGACAGTGATGTTTTTATAGCGTGTTGTCTTTCTTGTTCCGCTCAGGCTCAGACAGCCTTCTTCTGTTTCATAAGGACCGGATCGTGCGGTAATGACAGGATTCATCATGCAGAAAACAGCCGGACCCGTGCTGAAAACAATGATCCGCTTCAATACGCCGATCATATTTGCGGCCATGCCTACGCATGACGCTCTGTGGCTTTTTAAGGTGTCCATCAGATCCATTGCTGTTGGCAGATCGGAAATATCTGCGTCTTTTGATGGACGTGAAAGAAGAAGCATATCTTTACATATTGTCCGTTCCATAAAACCTCTTTTCTGTTCTTGTTAGTTTCCTGTCTTTCTTTTGATTTACTAAAATAGTACAATATCCCTAGTATCAGTGTCACACTAGGATCAATATTGATAGGAGGAATCGTATGAGTTTAAACAACCGTCCCCAGCTTGATGTTGTTGCTTTGGGAGAACTTTTAATAGACTTCACGGAAAACGGAATGTCTGAGCAGGGAAATCCTTTGATGGAAGCTAATCCCGGAGGAGCGCCTTGCAACGTACTGAGTATGCTTACGAGGTTCGGCAAGAAAGTAGGCTTTATCGGAAAGGTCGGAAATGACGGATTCGGTAAGATGCTTGCCGGCGCAATTGCGGAGCAGGGTATCGTGACTGATGGGCTCCGTTTTGACAACGACGTACATACAACACTGGCTCTGGTTTTGAAACTGCCGAACGGTGACAGAGATTTTGCATTCTACAGAAAACCCGGCGCAGATATGAACCTGCGTGCGGAGGAAGTGGATGTCGACCTGATCAGGAGTGCCAGACTGTTCCACTTCGGTTCACTGTCACTGACAGACGAACCTGTCAGAAGCGCAACACAGAAAGCGATCGCTGTAGCGGAAGATGCAGGTCTGATCATTACATTTGACCCGAACCTGAGAGAACCGCTGTGGGATACGCTTGATGAAGCAAAAGAACAGATCGCATACGGTATGAGACATGCGGATGTTCTGAAGATCTCCGACAATGAGATCACATGGTTCACCGGCAAACAGGATTATGAAGAGGGCATCAGATATCTCCAGGAAACATATCCGAACCTGAAACTGATCTGCCTGTCCATGGGACCTGACGGCAGCCGTGCATGCTATGGCAATCTCAGAGTAGACTGCCCTGCATTCCTCCAGGAAAAGACAATTGAAACGACCGGTGCAGGAGACACATTCTGCGCAGGCATGCTGAACATGGTTTTGGACAAAGGTCTTGATAATCTGACAGCAGAAGATCTGAAAGATATGCTTGAAACAGCTAACGCTGCTGCTTCAATCGTTACGACAAGAAAGGGTGCACTCAGAGTTATGCCTCAGCTGAGTGATGTGCACGTATTCCTTGCAGAAAGGAAAAAATCATGATCGATCAGAGCTGGAATGAAGAATTCAAAAAGCGGCTTGCCGCAAATTATGATGAGATGAAAGATCTGTATCTGAGTCTCTATCATGATGAACATGCATTCGACTATTTCTGCACGATGCTGTATGACTATTATTCACAGCGCCCCGAACTCCTGAAAGAATGGGATGAAGCACGTGAAGATGTTCCGGACTGGTTCAAAGGAAATGACATGCTCGGAATGCTGATGTACACGAACTGCTTTGCAGGAGACCTGAAAGGTGTTCTTTCCCATATCGATTATCTGAAAGAAGTTGGAATCAACTATCTGCATCTGATGCCTCTGCTGGAAAGCCCTAAGGGCAGAAGCGACGGCGGCTACGCAGTATCGGATTTCCGCAAGGTACAGCCTGAGCTCGGCACGATGGATGAACTGGCTGAACTGGCTGATACATGCCACCGCAAAGGCATGAGCCTGTGCCTTGACTTTGTCATGAATCACACCAGTGAAGATCATGAATGGGCAAAACGTGCAAGAGCAGGTGAAAAGGAATACCAGGACCGTTATTTCTTCTATGATGACTGGACGATCCCGAATGAATATGAAAAGTCTGTTCCGCAGGTATTCCCGACAACTGCACCGGGCAACTTTACCTATAACGAGGATACAGGCAAGATCGTCATGACGATGTTCTATCCCTATCAGTGGGACCTGAACTACCGCAATCCTGTTGTCTTCAATGATATGACAGCGAACATGCTGTATCTGTGCAACCACGGTGTGGATATTATCCGTCTGGATGCTGTTCCGTATATCTGGAAAGAAGTCGGCACAACGTGCAGAAACCTCCCGCAGGTCCATGTCCTGACACGTCTGATGCGTATGGCAACAGAAGTTGTATGTCCGGGAACACTGCTGCTTGGTGAGGTCGTCATGGAACCTTCCAAGGTCGTTCCTTATTTCGGAAGCCTGAAGACACCTGAATGCCATATGCTTTACAACGTAACAACAATGGCCAGCACATGGCATACAGTTGCAACCAGAGATGTCCGCCTGCTGAAGCATCAGCTGGAGAGCGTATTCGCACTGCCGAAGCAGTATACATTCCTGAACTACCTGAGATGCCATGATGACATCGGCTGGGGTCTGGATTACGACTATCTGAAGCAGTTCGGTATGGATGAAGTACCTCACAAGAAGTATCTGAATGACTGTCTGACAGGCAAGCTGCCCGGCAGTGAGGCAAGAGGTGAAACATACAACGATGATCCGCGTCTTGGTGATGCGAGACTTGTCGGTATGACAGCCTCTCTGACTGGCATAGAAGCTGCTGATTACGAACAGAATGAATGGAAGATGGCAAGAGCGATCGATTTTGACGTCATGCTGCATGCATTCCTGTTCACACAGAGCGGTATTCCCGTCCTCTACAGCGGAGATGAGATCGGTCAGCTGAATGACTATACATATCATCAGGATCCGCTGAAAGCAGATGACAGCCGTTACCTCCACAGAGGAAACTTCAACTGGGAACATGCAGGAATGCGCTTTGATGAAACAACAAGACAGGGCAAACTCTATAAGAGACTGCGTGAGCTGATCAAGGCACGTTCTGAATACAGTGTATTTGAATCAGATGCCGACACATGGGTCGTTGAAACATGGAATGATCGTGTTCTCGGAATCGGCAGATATTATAACGGTGAAAAACTGATCGCACTGTTCAACTTCAGCGATAAAGAAGAAACAGCATGGATCCACGAAACTGAAGACTATGTTGATCTGCTGACAAAAGAGCCTGTGAACGGTGATGCTGTAACGCTTGCACCTCAGAGCTTCGTCTGGATGTATCATTCTTATGAAGGAGAACGGACAAGAACTGCTGCAGCTCCGAAACTCGTTTATCCTGAGAAGAAGGCACCGAAGCCTAAGAAGCAGAAGGAAGAGAAAAAAGCAGAAAAGAAGGCAGATGAAGAACTGACAACTGTATCAGTGATCGTCAGAAAGATGCCTTTGAAAGGTGCACCGGCAAGACAGCTTGCAAGAAGTATGAGACACTGCAAGGGGAGATTTTAATGCCTAAGCTCATATTTCTCGACATCGACGGAACTCTGACTGAACCAGGTTCCAACGTTCCGCCTGCAAGTGCGCTTGAGGCAGTCAGACGCAGCCGCGAAAAGGGAAATCTGGTCTATCTGTGCACCGGAAGAAACATGGGTATGCTTGAACCGGTCCTGAAATATGGCTTTGACGGAGCTGTTGCTCTGGGAGGAGGCTATATTAAGGCAGGAGACGAAGTGATCTATGATCATCCGATGACAAAAGAACAGTTTGACACGGCAATGGACGTTCTGAAGCGTAATGAAGTATTCCGCACGATCGAAGCAAAAGACGTCACATACGGAGACGAAGACCTTGGTGATTTCCTGAAAGACGCCGAGGGAGGCAATTCGGAGATCGAAAGATGGAGAAAAGCTCTCTCACAGGATCTCGGGATCAGACCGATGAGTGAATATGACGGACGTGACATCTATAAGATCGTGATCATGTGTACAGAAGCTTCGCAGCTCGAAGAGCCCAGGCAGCTCCTGGAAAAAGATTTCCTGTTCGCAATTCAGGATGTAACTGCACACCACTGCCTGAATGGTGACCTGGTAAACAGGGCATTCGATAAAGGTCAGGCGATCAAGCGGGTATGCAGTCATCTGGGGATTCCGATCGAGGAAACCTATGGGTTCGGAGATTCCATGAATGATCTGGAAATGATCGAAACGGTCGGAACCAGTGTATGCATGGAAAACGGATCGGCAAAGCTGAAGGAGATCAGTGATGTGATCGCTCCGTCAGTTGCCGATGACGGATTATTTAAAGCTTTTGAACAGCTCGGTTTATTCTGAGCTGATCAAAATACACTACAGGGTTTACGCAAAAATCAATGCTTGCCCGCGAGGGATGCGGGAAGAAAGGGGATAAGAAAATGGCATTGGATTACAGAAAATGTGCTGAGGAGATCGCTGCCAATATTGGCGGCGGTGAAAACGTCATCAGCGCTGCTCACTGTGCTACCAGACTGCGTCTTGTTATCGCAGACAACAGCAAAGTGAACAAGGAAGCTCTGGACAACGTAGAAGGCGTTCAGGGTATGTTCGAATCAAACGGACAGCTCCAGCTCATCATCGGAACCGGTACAGTCAACAAGGTATTTGACGAATTCATCGCTGTAACAGGCGTTCAGGCCGGAACAAAAGATGATGTTAAGGCTGCTGCAGCTGCCAAACAGCCCATCTGGAAGCAGATGCTGAAGACAGTCGGTGACGTATTCGTTCCGATCCTTCCGGCTATCGTTGCTTCAGGTCTTATGATGGGTCTCGTTGAGGCTCTGGCTAAGATTCCGGGACTTGGTTTCGGCGGATCTGACTGGTTCGCATTCCTCGACACAGTTGCAAATACTGCGTTCGCTTATCTGCCTGTTATCGTTGCTGTATCTGCAGCAAGAGTATTCGGCGGAAACATCTTCCTCGGTGCAGTTATCGGTCTGCTCATGATCCATTCTGCATTCCTGAATGGATGGAACGTTGCAAACACAGAAGCAATCAATTCCTTCTTCGGAGTTACAGACGGTGTCATTCCGAAGTGGCATCTGCTGGGTAATATCATAGCAATCCAGCGTTCAGGTTATCAGGGACACGTTATCCCTGTCATCATTGCCGTATTCATCATGTGCAAAGTTGAAAAATGGCTGCACCAGCATGTACCGGAAATGATCGACCTGTTCGTTACACCGCTGACAACAGTATTCGTTACTGCTCTTGTCACACTTTGGATCGTAGGCCCGATCTTCTCAACACTTGAAACATGGGTTCTTGCAGGTGCGAAAGTCCTTGTACGCAACCCGATAGGCGCCGGTGCAATGGGTGCTCTGTATCCTGTTACTGTCGTCATGGGTCTCCATCATATGTACAACGTCATCGAAGCAGGTATGCTTGCTGAAAGCGGTCTGAACACATGGATGCCGATCGCTTCCGCTGCTAACTTTGCACAGTTCGGTGCCTGCCTTGCTGTAGGTCTCAAGGTTAAGAACGCTAAGACAAAGGCTGTTGCTGTTCCTTCCTCACTGTCTGCAGCTCTCGGTATCACAGAACCTGCTATCTTCGGTGTTAATATGCGTTTCATGAAGCCGTTCGTTGCCGGCATGATCGGCGGCGCTGTCGGTGCTCTGGTCGCTGCTCTGTTCGGATTCGGTGCTACAGCATATGGCGTAACAGGTATTCCTGGTTATCTGACTGTATCCAACCCGCTCCAGTACACGATCGTTCTGGCTATCGCAGGCGGTATTGCATTTGTCCTGACAACAATGTTCTGGCATGAAGAAGCTCCGGCAGCTCCTGCACCTGTCAAGGAAACACCTGCAGAAGAACCTGCTGCTGCAGCTGCACCTGCACCGGTTGCTGTTGAAGCAGATACAAGTGTTCCGACTGAAGTTGCTCTGACTGCTTCCAAGACAGTTGAAAGCAAAGTACTGCAGCCTGTAGCCGGTAAGATGATTCCTGCATCTGAAATTCCTGATCCGGTATTTGCCGGTGAAGCAATGGGACCGAGCATCGGTATCCAGCCTGAAGGTGAATTTGTATATGCACCGTTCGATGGTACTGTAGCAATGCTGTTCCCGACAAAGCACGCTGTCGGTCTGATGTCCGATACAGGTGTTGAGATCCTGATCCACGTTGGTGTTGATACTGTCAGCATGGATGGCGAAGGCTTCGAAGCATTCGTTGAACAGGGTCAGGCAGTGAAAGCAGGAGACAAACTGCTGCACTTCGATCGTGCAAAGATCGCTGCAGCAAATCATCCTGATACAGTCATCGTAGTTGTTACAAACAGCTTCGATCTGACAGATGTCAAGAAAGCGGTTTAATGTATGATTGAAATTCAGCTTGCTGTAAAAGATCCTAAGGGTATACATGCACGGCCTGCCGGAAAGATCGTTGCAGCTTTACAGAACTATGAAAGCTTTGTAACAGTCTGGAAAGGCGAGCAGGGTTATGATGTGAAAAAACTCCTGAGCTTCATGGGTTCTGAATTGAAATTCGGTGATACGATCGTTGTCCGTGTTGAGGGCAAAGATGAAGCTGAATGTGCAGAAACCGTAAAAAAAGTATTTGAAGAAAATCTGTAATGAAAAAAAAAGGATGCAGTATCCGAGCAGTTTACTTCCGTAAACAGCCCGAAGGAGCTGCATCCTTTTATTGTGTGATCGTTCAATTAAATGCTGATATACTCCTGCAGCGGAACAGCTACCTCCGGCGTATCGAATGGGAGATACGCAGAACGGCAGGTACTGATATTGTTCTGCTTCAGGATGCTCCGGTATTCTGCCGGCAGGATGCCGAACTGGTTCCGGAAAATACGGTTGAAGGTCTTCGGCTCCGGGAACCCGCAGTCATATGTGATGGATGTCAGTGTTTTATCTGTTTCGGTGAGCTCCCTGAGGGCCTGACGGAAACGGATCATCGTCAGGTATTCATACAGGTTGACACCGATCACTTTTTTGAATGCACCGGAAAGATATGTGCGGTTGTATCCGAATTTCAGAGCGACTTCTTCCAGAGTGATCTTTTCATTGTACCGTCGGGTCAGTTCACTGATGATCTTCTTCTGTGTGGTCGTATCAATATCCACGCTTGTCTTGCGCTGTGAAATATCAGGATGAAACTTCGTCAGCAGCAGTGCTTTCAGAAGGTCAAATGCACCTCTTGCGATCATGTCGGAAGTCGGGGAAGGGGAAGCAGCCGCATTTGCCATCTGTGCGCACAGGTACCGCAGCTGTCTGCAGACAGTGTCATCTTCAGAACCGTCAGAGATAAAATTGAAATGACATTTCATGCCCTGAGGAAGGACCTCCCTGAAGGCCCGTCTGGCGAAAGAAAGACAGAATATGACAGCGTCAGGATCTGTGCTGAAAGCAGCGTGCGTTTCACTTGGGTTTACGATGACGATGTCATCATTTTTTAAGTGATGTACATTTCCGCGGAAGCTGAGATCGATCCTGCCGTTCAGTACGATCAGTATCCTGAAGCGGCCTTCGTCCCACGAATAATCATATCCGCTGATCTTCAGTGCACAGCATTGAAATCCATCCGGTGATGTCGGTTTGAATGCATAGGCTTTGAACATTTCCATATTTTTCCTCTGCTCATATTTTATAAAAAAAGGTGCAGAAAAGCACCACGCAGATGATGCCGATGTGAATAATCACCATGTGGAGATTATTCACATCCGCAGAATACAGGTAATATGCATTTTTTTCCGAAAACAATGGAAATCAGCGGCTTTTGGATGGGGATAAAGTTTATATCCGTATACATACTGAAGATCATGAACTGACACCGGAAACAAATGCACTGCGTATGCTTTGAAACAGTAAATTCTGAATAAAAACAAAGCGCGGAAGCGGGCAGGGAAGTACATTTAAAACGGGAGAGATAACGATTATGAATGAAAAATATAAAGGTTCAGCCTGGAAGATCATGATCGGAATGATGTGCATCCAGGCAGGCACATTGGGTATTCTGATGAACTGCAACGGAATCCTGTTCTCGGCGATCATCAAAGATCTTGGATTCCGGGCAGGCGATCTGTCACTGTTCTACACGATACGCTCACTGGTAACTGCGTTCTGTGTGACTACAACGACAAAACTCGTATTCAAAAATAAAGCAAATACTGTCATGACAGTCCTGTCATTGTTCCTGGTGCTGTCATATGCAGCTATGTTCTTCTTTGACAGCCTGTGGCAGTTCTATATTTCCGGTATTTTTGCCGGTCTTGGCATGAGCTGCACGATGACCGTCATACCGACTGTATTGAATAACTGGTTCAAGAAGAGAAACGGCTTTGTGATCGGACTTACAATGTCTGCTTCCGGAATAGCCGGTGCCTTATTCAGCCCGATCTGCTCAAAGATCATTGTTGCGCTTGGCTGGCGGGTGACAGCACTCATCATGGCACTGATCGGTTTTGTGCTGATCGTTCTGCCCTGCTGGTTTATTCTGGTAACTTCACCTGAACAGGTCGGTGAAAAACCGTATGGTATTGATGATGTGAGTACTGAAGGAAGATCAGAGACTGCAGAAGCACAGCCGGCAGTCAGCCGTACATTGCCTTTGTATGTATTCCTTCTGACGCTTGTCGTCGTGATCGGTCCCGGTTCTATGATCCAGTTCAACCAGCAGCTTCCGACATTTGCGCAGACCGTCGGCTATACGATCGAGACAGGTGCATTGCTGACAAGCCTTTCAATGATCGGAAATCTGAGCGGAAAACTGCTGCTCGGTACACTTGCGGACAAATTCGGCGTATACAAGGCAGTACTCGTGTTCCTGGTATTTACCTCACTGTCCATGGCAGGCTTCTTCGCATTCAGTTCAGTCAGGGCGATCCTGATGGCATCTGCTTTGCTGTTCGGAACGACATATGCGATCGGTATGACAGTTCCTTCACTGATGTATCTGGACCTGTACGGGAAAGAAGGATACCGTCAGAAACTTGCAAGCATGCAGGCAGCGAACGGGTTCATCGGCGCGTTCTCAAGCTCCCTGATCCCTTATATTTATGACTTTACCGGAAGCTTCCGCCCGGTATTCGTGCTCGGTGTCTTCCTTTGTGCGTGCGCTGCTTTGTCAGTTATATATTTAAGAAGATATTCCCTTTCCGAAAAATAATCCTCAGGCATAAATGCTTTGCTTGATATGCAGTACCCCCTTAGCACAGCTGTGATGGCTGTGCTTTTCATTATCGTATGACAGCTGTGCACGATGAGATGATATGATTATGCTGTTGAGAACAGATCATTCTGAAAGAAATGATCATTTAGGAGAATGACATATGACAGTATTCTATCTGCCGAGCTGCAATTTCAAAGCAGCGCATCCGGATGTAAGTCCGAAAATACAGGCGTATCTTAGAAACAAACCTGATACAGAGATATGCGGATGCTGCAGAGTATCCCAAAACAGATTTCATGAGGGAGATACAGTCCTGACAAACTGTGTTTCGTGCGCGATCATTACCGATGAAGTATCGCCTCAGGCAAACGAGATCAGCCTGTATGAATATCTGCTTCAGGATCCGCTGTTCCCATGGCCGGACTTCCACGGGGAAGCAATCACTGTTCAGGACTGTTATCGTGCGGTCCATAAACCGCAGGTTCAGAAAGCTGTGCGTGAATGCCTGCGCAGAATGAATATGGTGCCGGTCGAGATCGAAGAAAACTATGAAAAGACAAGGTTTGACGGAACATTCCGGTACACAAAGATCGCGCCGGGGAATCTGAAGATGGCACCGATCTATTTCAATAAGCTGAATGATGAGTATATTGAGATCCTGCCTCCGGAAGAACAGGAAAGGATCATGAAGGAATGGGTCAGCCAGTATCAGACGGAGAGA
>AUXO011669342.1_pt1 | contig 10306 bp, 9 predicted proteins | sample 768731 | NCBI WGS metagenome assembly AUXO01 (sample SAMN02715735, study PRJNA202380) | gut metagenome | biome: sheep rumen | host: Ovis aries | place: New Zealand: Palmerston North | reverse complement strand
ATTATGTTTGGTGGATTCCTCGGCGTGGGAAGTGCCACTCAAATTATCGACGCTATTGTTGAAAAAGGCGTCAAGGACTTAACCATTATTGCCAACGACACTGCCTACGACGAGGTGGCTCACGGCAAGCTAGTGACTAACCATCAGGTGAAGAAAGCAATTGTTTCGCACACTGGTACCAACAAGCAGACCGCTCTGCAAAAGAACGAGGGTACGCTAATCGTTGAGTATGTTCCTCAAGGAACTCTCGCTGAGCGCATCCGTGCGGCTGGTGCTGGCTTGGGTGGCGTGCTCACTCCTACCGGCATGGGCACTATTATGGCCGACGGTAAGGATGTGATTACTGTTGATGGCAAGGATTATTTGCTCGAGAAACCACTTAAGGCCGATATCGCTTTCTTGCGCGCCAACATCGTTGACGAGTTTGGTAACATGGTCTTCCTGGGTACTACCAACAACTTTAACCCGCTAATGGCAACAGCTGCCGACTATGTTGTGGTTGAAGCTGAAAAACTCGTGAAGGTAGGCGAAATTAAGCCTGAGCAAGTTCACGCATCGGGAATCTATGTAGATGCTATATATGTTGAAAAATAATCAATTTCTTTTTTCCTATGGAGTACAGAACAAAGATTAGATTGCGCATGAGCGCTAAAGACGCCCATTATGGCGGCAACTTGGTTGATGGAGCACACATGGTTCACCTCTTTGGTGATGTAGCTACCGAACTCTTGATTATGCGTGATGGTGATGAAGGACTGTTTCGTGCCTATGACAGCATCGACTTCTTGGCCCCTGTCTATGCAGGCGACTTTATCGAGGCCGAAGGCTGGATTGATAAGGAGGGTAATACTTCACGACACATGCAGTTCGAGGCTCGCAAAGTTGCAATTTCTCGCCCCGACATCTCGGCATCGGCCGCCGACGAACTCGATGAGCCCATTGTCGTGTGCCGTGCTTCAGGAACATGTGTAACTCCCAAGGACTGCCAAAGGAAAGGATAAGCGTTATGGATAAACTCATTATTACCGCCGCCATTTGCGGTGCTGAGGTGACAAAGGAGCAAAACCCTAATGTTCCTTACACTGTAGAGGAAATAGTTCGTGAGGCAAAGTCGGCAGTCGATGCCGGTGCTGCTATCGTTCATCTTCATGTGCGTTGGGACGATGGTACTCCCACTCAAGACCGTGCCCGCTTCCAGGAATGTGAAGAGGCTATCCTCAAGGAGTGCCCCAATGTGATTCTTATTCCATCGACAGGTGGAGCCGTCGGTATGAGTCCCGACGAGCGCCTTCAGTCGACCGATACAACACCACTGCCCGAGATGGCTACCCTCGACTGTGGCACTTGCAATTTTGGCGATGAGATTTTTGACAACACTATGCCCACTATGCGTGCTTTTGGAAAGCGCATGATGGAGCGTGGCATCAAGCCTGAGTATGAGTGCTTTGAAATGGGACATCTTGACACTATCTTGAAGATGGCTCGCAAGGGTGAGGCTCCTGGAGCTCCCATGCAGTTCAACTTTGTGCTTGGCGTGCCTGGTTGCACTCCTGCAACTGTTGCCAACTTGTGCTGGCTGGTGAACGGCATCCCCGCCGGTTCTACATGGACAGTGACTGGTGTTGGCCGTCATGCATTCCCCATGGCTGCTGCTGCAATCGCTATGGGTGGTAATGTGCGCGTGGGCTTTGAAGACAATCTCTATCTTGAAAAGGGTGTTCTTGCCAAGAGCAACGGTGAGTTGGTTGAGAAGGTAGTACGCCTTGCTAAGGAACTGGGACGACCCATTGCCACAAGCGACGAAGCTCGCGAAATCCTTGGCCTCAAACCTCGCAAATAAAAAGATTAAGGCAAGTATAAAAGAGTAAACAACAAAACAAAATATTAACAATTTAAACTGTAAAATAACAATGCAAAAACATGGTAACAAATACGGAACTCACCGTGTGATTGAGCCGGTAGGCGTTCTCCCACAACCAGCTAACAAGCTTGATAACAACATGGATGAGATCTACGACAACGAGATTTTGATCGACGTTCAAACCTTGAATATCGACTCTGCTTCGTTTACCGATATCCACAACTATGCCAAGAGCCAGGCCAAGAATCCTAACGACGAGGCCGAGGTGATGGAGGAAATCAAGAAGGAAATGTTCCTTAATGTTGAGTTGCAGGGTAAGCACCGCAACCGCCGCACCGGTTCGGGTGGTATGCTCCTTGGTACAGTAGAGAAGATTGGTGATGCACTCAAGGGTAAAATCGACCTTAAGGAAGGTGATCGCATTGCAACTCTGGTTTCTCTCTCACTCACTCCATTGCGTATTGATGAAATTGTTAACATCAAGGCCGATGTTGACCAGGTTGATATCAAGGGTAAGGCTATCCTCTTTGAGAGTGGCATTTATGCAAAGATTCCTAACGATATGCCCGAGAAACTTGCGCTTAGTGCACTCGACGTTGCTGGTGCTCCTGCTCAAACAGCTAAGCTGTGCCAGTATGGTCAAAACGTGGTAATCTTGGGTGCTGGTGGCAAGAGCGGTATGCTGTGCTGCTATGAGGCCAAGAAGCGCGTGGGTGTTACAGGCAAGGTGATTGGTCTTGCTAATAGCCCCAAGTCGACTCAGCGCATTAAAGACCTGGGCTTCTGCGACGTAGTTGAAAGCGTTGCCGGCATGACTCCAGTGCAAATCAACGAACTCGTTGCTAAACTCACCGATGGCAAGATGGCCGATGTCACTATCAACTGTGTTAACGTTCCCGATTGCGAAATGACAGCAGTGCTCTGCACCAAGGACGATGGTATCGTTTATTTCTTCTCGATGGCCACAAGCTTCACTAAGGCAGCTCTTGGCGCTGAGGGTATTGGTGCCGACGTTAACATGATTATCGGCAACGGCTACACCAAGGGCCATGCTGAGTTTACTCTGCAAGAGCTTCGTGAGAGTCCTGAGCTCCGCAAGATTTTTGAAGAACTTTATGCTTAATTAGGTTTTGTGGAATGAAGATGCTCTCTAACCTAAGAGGGCATCTTCTTACCGCAATGTCAAAATGAATATTATGGCTGAATCAAGAAGAAAACAATTATTCCCCGACGTCACCGACGAGCAGTGGAATGACTGGAAATGGCAGGTGAAAAATCGCATTGAGACTCTTGAGCAACTCAAGAAGTACGTCAGCCTCACTGCCGAGGAAGAAGAAGGCGTTAAGAAAACGCTCACCACTCTTCGCATGGCGATTACTCCTTATTATTTGAGCTTAATTAATCCCGATGACCCACACGACCCTGTGCGTCGTCAATGCATACCTACTGGTGCCGAAACTCATCAGGCTGCGGCCGACTTGCTCGACCCCTTGCATGAGGATGAGGATTCTCCAACACCGGGACTGACACATCGTTATCCCGATCGCGTTCTGTTCCTTATCACCGACATGTGCTCTATGTACTGCCGTCACTGCACCCGTCGCCGTTTTGCAGGGCAAACCGACAATGAGTGTGGTGCCGACCGCATTGAGAAGGCATTGGAGTACATTGAGAAGACCGAGAGTGTGCGCGACGTACTCCTCTCAGGTGGTGATGCCCTCATGGTTGCCGACAAGAAGCTTGAATATATTATCTCGCGCCTGCGTGCTATTCCTCACGTGGAGATTATTCGCCTTGGAACACGCACTCCTGTAGTGTGTCCTCAGCGCATTACTCCCGAGTTGTGCGAGATGCTCAAGAAGTATCATCCAGTGTGGCTTAACACACACTTTAACCATCCCAATGAGGTAACTGCCGAGTCAAAACGCGCATGCGAAATGCTTGCCAATGCCGGTGTTCCTCTTGGTAACCAGAGTGTGTTACTGCGCGGGGTTAATGACTGCGTTCACGTGATGAAACATTTGGTTCACGAGCTGGTTAAAATGCGTGTGCGTCCTTACTACATTTACCAGTGCGACCTTTCAATGGGTCTTGAGCACTTCCGCACACCAGTTTCTAAAGGTATTGAGATTATTGAGGGATTGCGTGGCCACACTTCAGGCTACTGTGTTCCCACGTTTGTGGTTGATGCTCCCGGTGGCGGAGGCAAAACTCCGGTGATGCCACAATATGTGATTTCTCAATCTCCGGGTAGAGTCGTTTTGCGCAACTTCGAGGGCGTGATTACTACTTATACCGAGCCAACAGAGTATCACAACGAGTGCAATTGTCCCGAGTGTCAAGCTGCTCGCAAGCAGGAGCAAGTGCCCGACGACAAGGCTATTGATGGCGTTATCTCTCTACTTGAGGGCGAGCGCATGAACCTTGAGCCTAAGGCACTTAAGCGTCACGAAAGAAACGCCAAACGCAACAATCAGTAATATTTTTTAACCTGTGAAGACACATTCTTTTTTGATGTGTGTCTTCACAGGTAATTATAAATTGAAACGTGCCCTTTATCAATGATATATTGAACTACCACAGCCTTTCGATTGTGGGTCTGGAGAAGAATACCGGTAAGACCGAGTGTCTAAACTATGTTCTAAGCCGCCTACCCATTAGCCACAAGCGAATCGCCGTTACTTCAATAGGCATTGATGGAGAGACCACCGACCAGGTTACACGTACCCAGAAACCCGAGATTGTTCTACGCCAAGGCATGTTTTTCGCTACCTCCGAGGCTCATTACCGCCTGCGTCGGTTAGTGTCGGAACTTGTGGATGTTAGCGATGAGAGTACCAGCTTGGGAAGGGTAGTCACAGCAAAGGCTTTGACTGGAGGCAAGATTCTCCTCTCAGGACCGTCTTCCAGTAGTGGCCTCAAGCGATGGATGAATGACATTCAACGCTTTAACATCGACTTGGCAATTATTGATGGTGCACTGTCAAGGCTGAGCTTGGCTTCGCCTGCCGTTAGCCAATCAATGATTTTAGCAACAGGAGCTGCCTATTCGGCCAATCTAAACACCCTGGTCCAAAAAACCGCCTTTGTGGTTGAGCTAATTAATCTCAATCTCACTAGTGAGCGAAACATCAAGCTTTTATCACCACACGACAAAGGGTTGTGGATGGTGGATAAAGATGGAGAATTGCACTACCTTAATGCTGTCACCTCTCTTTCGCAGCAAGTGCATTTTAATGGGATGGAAAATTGCTCAACTCTTTATGTGGCGGGTGCACTTGTTGATAGTTTTCTTGAGAAACTACGGCAAAACAAGAGTTTGCGTCAGGTTGAGGTTGTTGTGCGTGATTTTACTAAGATTTTTGTTTCGCCACAGCAATTCAGGCTCTTTGAAAAAATGGGTGGTCGTGTAACAGTTTTGCAAAAAAGCAAGCTTATCGCAGTGACTGTCAATCCCACGTCTCCAAGTGGCTATGTGCTCGATAGCGATATGTTGTGCAAAAAGTTGAGCGATACTATTAACTTACCGGTTTATGACCTTTTAAAAAGCAGGGAATGCAACTGAAAAACTTCATAGAGATGCCTTGTGGGCTGCGTTTCATCATCGATGAGATGCAGTTGCAATCGGGCTATGCTCGCCGTTTTCTCTTGTCTACACCTATTATGACTCAAGAGAACGACATCGTTGCGTCCTATAAAGTGCTATCGCAGTTTACTGGTTTTATTAACACAATCGACAACTCTCGTCTTGGCACTTTGCGTTTCAGGTTGCAAGGCGTCAAGGACATTGGCACAACCATCAAGAATCTCTCTCACAAGGTAACACTCGATGACATTGAGCTCTTCGAGATAAAACATCTCGCAATTTTAGCTGGAGAGGTGGCTAAGATTTTGCAAGATCACGGCATGGAAAATGTTATTCCTGTGCCATCACTTACTGAGGTAGTCAGCATTCTTGATCCCGATGGATTAAAGATAGCCTCATTCTATATATATGACTCCTATTGTGAGCCATTAAAGCAATTACGTGGTGAAATGCGCAAGCATCCTGAGCAGCAAGAGCAACTTTTGGCAAAAGCCAGCGACCTTGAACTTGGAGTGCGCATTGAGCTTAGTGAAAAATTACATCCCTTTGCCACAACACTGCGCCAGGCGCTTGATGCACTTGCTCTCATTGACATCAATGTGGCAAAGGCACAACTAATCAACGACATGGGCATGTGCTTCCCGCAAGTTTCCACTTCAGGTGACTGTGCCTTAGAGGCAATGTTTCATCCTCAAGTGAAAAATGCCCTGGAGACAACCGGTAAGCGTTTTCAGCCAGTAGACATCAACTTTAGTACACGTCCTAGCCTAATAACGGGTGCTAATATGGGTGGCAAAACGGTGGTATTGAAGACTCTCGCTTTGTGTCAGATTCTTTTCCAATTTGGTTTTGGTATACCAGCTACCCATGCTGCTATTGCTCCATGTGATGAGATACACTTCTGCATAGGCGACGAGCAGTCGATTGAAAAAGGACTATCTTCATTTGCCGCCGAGATGAAGAATATAGATGCAGTGATTAAAGCATCAAGAACCGAGAAGAGGATTCTAGCGCTCATTGATGAGCCCGCACGCACTACAAATCCAACCGAGGGCACTGCTCTTGTGCAAGCATTGCTCACTGTGCTTAGGGGAACGGGTGTGCGACTTGTCATGACAACGCACTATGATATAGAGCCTGGCGATGCCCATTGCCTCAGGGTGAAAGGGCTCGTTGATGGCGAAATGGACTACTCGCTGGTCGAAGTGCATGATGGCGAAGTGCCGCATGAGGCTCTCAACATTGCACATAGTCTCAACATCGACAGCCAGTGGCTCAATGAGGCACGTCGCCTGCTGGGCGATGCCTCACAACGTGAACAAGATAAAACCCAATAATGTTACTATATAAACAATGTGATATGCAAAAAAGCAAATTAGGATTAGATTTTGAAAAGGTGGAATATGCCCGTGGTTTGGCTAAAGGCATTGCACAAGATGTACAATCGTTTGTGGAGCAATACACCACTGTTGCTGTTGAGCGCACTTTGTGCCGCTTGATGGGAATTGATGGTGTTGACGACAATGATGTACCCTTGCCAAATGTCATTGTTGAAGCTCTTAAAGAAAAAGGTGTGCTTAGTGAAGGCGCTCTCTTCTTCATTGCCAATGCAATGATTATTACAGGGCTTAAGCCACAGCAAATTGCCGAAAAAGTGGCTGCCGGCGAACTCGACATTACCAAGGTTGTAACCACCAATCAGCAACAGATTGCCCAAGTGCTGCAACCCGTCATAGATGAAAGTATGACACGCATCCGCACTCGCCGTGCACGTCGCGAGCACTATTTGGACACCATTGGCGAAGGGCCAAAACCTTATCTCTACATCATTGTTGCCACAGGCAATATCTATGAAGATGTAGTGCAGGCACAAGCCGGTGCCCGGCAAGGCGCCGACGTGATTGCTGTGATTAGAACCACAGGTCAGAGTCTTCTTGATTATGTGCCCTATGGCGCTACAACCGAAGGCTTTGGTGGTACATTTGCCACACAAGAGAACTTCCGCATCATGCGCAAGGCTCTTGATGAGGTGGGTGAGGAACAGGGTCGCTACATTCGCCTGTGCAACTACTGCTCAGGATTGTGTATGCCCGAAATTGCCATTATGGGCGCCTTTGAAGGTCTTGACGTGATGCTCAATGATGCTCTCTATGGTATTCTCTTCCGCGACATCAACATGCAGCGCACATTGGTTGACCAGTACATGAGCCGTATTATCAACGGTTTTGCCGGTGTTATTATCAACACTGGCGAGGACAACTATCTGACTACAGCCGATGCTGTTGAAGCTGCTCACACAGTGCTTGCCAGCGACCTTATCAACGAGCAACTTGCTCTGATGGCCGGTTTGCCCGAGGAACAGATGGGTTTGGGACACGCTTTCGAGATGGACCCAATGCTGGAGAACGGTTTCTTGCTTGAGTTGGCACAGGCGCAAATGACACGCGAAATCTTTCCTAAAGCGACATTGAAATACATGCCTCCAACAAAATTTATGACTGGCAACATCTTCCGCGGTCACATTCAGGATGCATTGTTCAACATGATTGGCATCTGGACTCATCAGGGTATCCAGTTGTTGGGTATGCCCACCGAGGCTATTCACACACCATTCATGAGCGATCGCTACCTCTCGATTGAAAACGCCAAGTACATCTTCAACAACATGAAGAGCATTGGTGAGGAAATGGAATTTGTGGAAGGCGGTATCTGCCGCAACCGCGTGAAGGAGGTTTTGAGCAATACTATCAAGTTGCTTGAAGATATAACCAAGGAAGGCTTGTTTACCGCACTGGAAAAAGGTATTTTTGGAGATGTTAAGCGTCCAAAGAACGGCGGTAAGGGTCTTGAGGGTGTGACTATGAAGGGTGAGAACTATCTTAACCCATTTATTGAATTAATGAAAGGTAAACGTTAAAAAATATAGGAGGCAAACACTATGAGTGAAGGATTATATTCAATGGAAGCTAAGGATTTTGACAAAACCTTAGACTTATCTAAAATAAAACCCTACGGTGACACAATGAATGACGGCAAGGTGCAGCTTAGCTTCACACTGCCAGTGCCATGTGGCGCCGAAGCTGTTGAGGCCGCTAAACAGATGCTGCGCAAAATGGGACTTGAAAATCCCAGTGTGGTGTTCTACAAGGAGTTGACTCCTGGCTTTACCTTCTTCAACTGCTATGGCAGTTGTACCCACACCGTCGACTACACCACAATCTATGTACCTAAAGTGGAGTCTAATACAATGGACATGTATGAGACCGACGAGTACATCAAGGAAAACATAGGTCGCAAGATTGTGATTGTGGGTGCATCAACAGGAACCGATGCCCACACTGTGGGTATTGATGCAATCATGAACATGAAAGGCTATGCTGGTCATTACGGCTTGGAACGCTATGAGATGATTGAGGCCTATAACTTGGGCTCACAAGTGCCCAATGAAGAGTTTATTGCAAAGGGCATTGAACTGAAGGCCGATGCACTTATCATTTCACAGACTGTCACTCAGAAGGATGTTCACATTAAGAACCTTACCAACTTCATTGAGTTGATGGAGGCCGAGGGCTTGCGCGACAAGATGATTTGCTGCTGCGGTGGTGCGCGCATCACCCACGAGCTTGCAAAGGAGTTGGGCTTTGACGCAGGGTTCGGTATGAACACCTATGCCGACGATGTTGCATCGTTTGTAGTTCAGGAAATGGTGAAACGTGGGGTTAAATAATCACAGACAATTGTTTTAAACAAATAATAAACAACAATATAATTAATCTCATAAATACAAAATTCTATTATGGACAAAAATGAAATGAGAGAAGTCATCGCAAAACGTGCTGCTAAAGAGTTGCACGACGGTGATGTAGTGAACTTGGGTATTGGAATCCCAACTTTAATTCCTAACTATCTTCCCGATGGAGTGGAAGTGACTCTGCAAACCGAGAATGGAGCAATGGGCATGGGTCCAACTCCTGCCGAGGGCGAGCAAGACAAGAACTTGATTAACGCCGGTGGTGGCTTCATTACCCTGGAACCTGGCGCATGCACTTTCGACTCGGCTACTTCGTTTGCCATTATCCGTGGCGGACATGTGAACGTGTCGTTCCTTGGAGCTCTGCAGGTTGATGAGAAGGGTAACCTTGCCAACTGGATTATCCCCGGCAAGATGGCTCCCGGCATGGGTGGCGCTATGGACCTTGTTGTTGGTGCAAAGCGTGTTATTCTCACTATGGAACATACACAGAAAGGTAATCACAAGATTTTGAAAGAGTGTACATTACCTCTCACCGCAGCTGGCCAGGTCAACATGATTATCACCGAGATGGGTGTTATGGACATCACCCCCGAAGGAATTGTTCTTCGCGAAATACATCCCGAGTTCACTGTTGAGCAAGTGCAGGAAGCTACAGGAGCAACGCTCATCATTGATCCTAACTTGAAACCAATGGACATTTAATCCTTTTAACTATGGATTATAAATTCCTCAAGATTGAGAATGAAGGTGGAATAACCACCTTGAGAATTTCAGCGCCTAAATCGTTGAATGCTCTCAATTCTACAATTCTCAAGGAACTTGGCGACTTTGTGGAGAATATCGGCAGCACTACTCGCGTGTTGATTATCACTGGCGATGGCGAGAAATCGTTTGTTGCAGGTGCCGACATTAGCGAGATGGCTAACCTTAACGAACAGGAAGGCTATGAGTTTGGAAAGCTCGGTGCTAAGGTGTTCCGTGCCATTGAGTTGCTGCCAATTCCCGTGATTGCTGCTGTTAATGGTTTTGCCCTGGGTGGCGGTTGCGAGTTGGCTATGGCTTGCGACATACGCATAGCTTCGGCGAAAGCCAAGTTTGGACAACC
>AUXO011277417.1_pt1 | contig 10307 bp, 9 predicted proteins | sample 768731 | NCBI WGS metagenome assembly AUXO01 (sample SAMN02715735, study PRJNA202380) | gut metagenome | biome: sheep rumen | host: Ovis aries | place: New Zealand: Palmerston North | reverse complement strand
GCAGAAAGACACATCACTTGAATAAGGAATACTAACAGTAATCCAAGTCGGAAAAATCCAAATGAGATACTTTTCTTACACATTATGATTCTTTTTGAACTATAGCAATAATCGCTCTATGAATATTCATAGAAGGGATAACCATTTAAATGGAACATACAAAATTACTAATTATTTTTGGTAATTATATAGGGTTTGACCCCGTTTAGTAATAAATAGTTTCTAATTAACAAAAAATGCACTCAGAAATGGGTGCATTTATGTTTTGTTGCATTAGCTAACTTTAGCTTTGGGAACTATATCCCTTTGTCCCCGTTTTCTTATAAATATCACATAATTTGATATAATCATTTATATGTTTGTTCGTATCAGTGCAAGATGGCTGAAATAGTCAATCACCTTTCTAAGTGTATTGCCGCCATGCGTCTCGTCGGCAGCAATTTTTGACATAACGAAATCTCCTTGGCTAAGTGCAGTTCCTTTTGAATTGATGCGTATGAAGATATCCGTTACAACATCTATTTCAAGATTTTCAGATAATTCTATAATGCCTATCATCCTATTCGAAATGCCTTTAACTTTAGAGATGATTTTCTCTAGTTCCTCTGGCTGAATTTCTGGATTTTCTTCACAATACTTGGGAATAAATCTAAACGAGGAGTATGAAGATGTGAACAATTCCGCTATTTCAGGAATCCATCTTTTACTTTTTCTGATTGCTGGAGTTGCAACCGCAAAGATTTCCGCATCTGGTTCTCCACTTAGTGCAGCCATTGGGTCAAAAGCGATTCTAATCCTTTCTTCTTTATAATCACTATTGAAGACTGTTCTTCTGTAATGGCTGTCAACAATGCTGTTATACGTTGCTGGCCATCAATCAGGACCTTCTTTCCAGAGGAAATCCTTCCGTCTTTCAACTTCACATTTGGATTTTTCCATAGTATGATATATCCAGTTGGATAACCTTTATACAAGGAGTCAATGAGGTCTCTGACCTGTGTTTTTTTCCATACAAACGGCCTCTGTATTTCAGGTATGGCAATGTCATTTGCTTCTATCAGTCCGAGAATAGCACTGATGGAAAGAGGGTAGTTTGAATATTTTTCGTTTTCCATATTTTGATGATTGATTTCGTTTTATATCATGATTCGCTCTAATTTGTTCTTCCACTTTTCCCAGTGAGGCATTTCCTTTGATAGCAGGTCATAAAATGCCTTTGAGTGATTGCGGTAAATGAGATGACACAATTCATGTGTAATCACATATTCAATGCAACATCTTGGCGCACAAATTAGCCGTTGGTTGAGTGAAATATGTCCATCTGTTGTACAATACCCCCACCGCTTGTCCATTTTCTTGATAGATAAGCTTTGGGGTTTAACTCCATATGCCGAGAATTGTTCAATAATGGGTTTTGCATATTCTGGGAACTTTATGTCCGCCCTTTTACGATACCATGTTTGTAACAGAATGCCCGCATCTTTCTTATGGCGGCATTCTATTTCGATGATATTATTTTGATAATGGACAGCATTCACATTGCTTTCTTTTACCCTGAGCATGTATTGGCGCCCCAAATAGAGATGTGATTCTCCACTGACATATCGGCGCTTGGTCGTTGGCGAGCCAAATGATTCGAAAAATCGTTTTTGTCGGAGAATCCAACAGGCCCTTTTATGAACCTTCTTTCTGATTTGTTCCAATGTAACATTAGCAGGTGCTTTCAAATATACCGAGCCATCAGGATTGACACAGATACTCAACGTTTTTCGTTGAACAAACTCTATGTCATATTCTATGACGGTTGCACCGTATAGTATATGGTCTTTAGTTATTTGATCCATATTTTTGCAACATCTACACATCCATCAATGATTACATCCATATCGTTGAAAGAGAAGTCAACTCCATATTTCCGTTTGACATTGTCAATCAATTCATCTTCCAAAGCGATTTTCATCTTACCGATAATATCACTCTTTGATTGCCAATCCACCAAAATGGCATCATCCACAATAATAATGCTGCGGATAATTGTGTCGAAAGCCTTTGTTGTGGCAAGAGCCATTTCTTTGACATGCAGATTGGGAAATATCCGTTTGTAGTTCTCTAAGGCAATGCCATAATAGGCTTTTGCAGCGTTGTTATGTTCCAGTTCTGTAGGTAGTTCGCTATCAGTGTGTTTCAATACATCTTCTTTGAATTGCAACATTCTTTCCAAGTATTCATTGTCGCTAAGTCTGCCTTGTTCGTACGCTTCAATGGCTTCACGAATTAGCTGTGAGAACTTCTTGTAGAAAGCCGGGTCAGAATCCATATTCTCCTTGATGAATTTGGATGTGCGCGAAGCAATGGTATCTGCTTTTGCTGCTGTGCCAACAACGCTGTCAATCTCTTTCTGGAAGTTTTCGGCATCGAAAATATTGACTAGATGTGTAATGACCTTTACCTCATCACTTTCGACATGGCGGTTGATCAGTTTTTCTATTCTTGCCTCATATTTCTTATAGTCTATCGTGTCAGAATAGCGCAATTGTACAGCTGTGCGCAATTTGGTAAACATCCTCAAATCATCCTTGTATCGTTCTACCGTTTTTTCATCGGTATTCTCATGGAATTCTCTGGTGGAAAGAGCTAATCGAAGTACAGATGAAAATGCTGTCAAACGGTCATAGAACTCATGGCGACGATCTTCTAAGCGTAGAGATTGAGCATATGTTTCCAAATCGCGTTTGTTGGGTATTGTCTTGAACATATCCCATAAGTCAGCATTCCTTTGTGGTAGTTCGGCTATCTTATCACCGACTGGTGCCAATGTTTCACGAAATATTTCTTTGTCTTCTTCATCGTATTCAGAATAGATGCTTAGTGCGTCATCCAACTCTGCTAACACTCCATAATAGTCTATGATATAGCCATAATCTTTTCCGTCGCAGTTTCGGTTGGCACGGGTAACTGTTTGTAATAATGTATGTCCTGTCAGATGTCGGTCAAGATACATGACAGTCACTTTGGGTTCATCAAAGCCTGTTGTCAGTTTATCGACAACTATCATGATTTCAGGCTCATCTTGACCCTTGAATCTTGCAATCAGATTCTCTTGATATTTATGGGGAGTGCCATGTTCATCCATCATTTGTTTCCAAAAAGCCTTCACCTCCTCTGGCGTTCCGCTGTAGGCATTGTCCTCTCCCTCTCGGTCATCAGGTGCGGTAATCAATACCTCCGAAGAAACTTTACCTATTTCATCCAGATACTTCTTATAGAGGATGGCGACTTTCTTTTTTGGGGTCACCAACATAGCCTTAAATCCTGTGCCTTTCCAATTGTTTGCAAAATGATCGGAAATATCCATCGCTATCGAATAGACACGTTGTTCTGTCTGGTTGATGATATCCGTACGGGAAAACTTCTTCTTAAGGTCTACAGACTGCTCTTCCGTCAAGTCTTCACAAACTCGGTCAAAAAAACTGTCTATAGGTCCTTCTGTCACGGATTGGGGAACAATACGTCCTTCGTAGAGCAGAGGAACGACAGCATGGTCTTCCACAGCTTGTTTGACTGTATAGACAGGTTTGATAATACCACCAAAAGTACGGGCAGTATTCTTGTCCTTTTTCATCAAAGGTGTTCCAGTAAAGGCGATTTTGCAGGCATTAGGCAGCACACGATTCATCTGTATCGCCATTTCCTTATACTGACTACGGTGGGCTTCATCAATCAATATGAAGATATTCGGGTCTGTCAAAGGTTGCTTGATTTTCTTGATAGCTGTGGCAAACTTATTGATGATGGTAGTCATCACCTCCGCGTTGCCTTCCAACAATTCCACCAATTTGATGCCGGTTGTTGCATTCTCCACATCTTTGCCGCATTTGCGGAAAGTCTTGGTAATCTGGTCATCCAAGTCTGTACGGTCTGTAACCATTACGATACGAGGATTTTTGATATCAGGTTCTTGCATTATCTTTTGTGCCAGCATCACCATGGTCAATGATTTCCCACTACCCTGTGTGTGCCAAACCACGCCTCCATTGCGCTTGCCTGCTTCAATACTTTTCACCCGCTCCACTATTTCCTTTACGGTGAAATATTGCTGATAGCGAGCCAGTTTCTTGATGCCCGCATCATAAAGTGTAAAGTGGTATATAAGTTCCAACAAACGCTCTGGGCGACATAAGTTGTAGATATATTCGTCTTGTGGCGTTGGAGTACGTATTTCTTCACCATCCTTGTTGACAATATCCAACAAGTGCTTCTGATACTCTAATTCCTCTTCCTTGTTGACGGACATTTCACGCCACTTGCACCAGAATTTCTGTGCAGATCCCGTAGTAGCATAACTACCAAAATTATTGCCAACAGCCAACAATAGAGAACTATATACATAAAGCCCTCTGATGCCATCATCCTGCTGGTTACGTAAATGCTGAGAAATAGCCTGTTCTTCAGCACCCTTGATGTCGGGGCGTTTACATTCTATCACTACCAGCGGAATACCATTCACGAACAATACTATGTCAGGGCGATAGGTATCTGATGAGCCGGTTCGTGTCACGGAGAACTCTTCTGTCAAATGATAGACATTCTTGTCGGGATGCTCCCAATCAACATACCGCATCGTGTAGCTCTTTTTGTCACCGTCTATGGTCTGTTCAAAAGCCTTGCCTAATGTCAGCATGTTATAAACAGCCTCATTGCCACTCAAAAAACCACCTTCCATCGGCACATTGCGCATGGCTATAACCCCATTCTCAATGTTCTGTTCTGAGAAGCGATCTTCTTTTCGATTGCCTATCCGAATGGAATTCAATTCTCGCAGTTGTCGTCTCAGCACCTCTTCCAAAAGTACATTAGAAGTCTTTCCGCCTCGCATAGCCAATGCCTTTTCGGGAGACAGGTATTCATAGCCCAACTTCTGCAATAGATCTAAAGCGGGCTTCTTGCTGATATCGTCTTCTTTGAATGATATTCTATTCATATTTTGACCACCTATTAGATGTATTACAAATAATGTCAAAGAATCATTTTTTTTCTGGTTTTTCGAATTTCTTCTGATTACTTTTCTGTAGATTGGCAAAATTGAAGTTGCTTTTTATTTGCTTTATTATTGATTCAACAATCGTATATATTTCGCCTCCTTTGGAATAATCTGCTACGCAAGCGAAATTAACGCGATGATCATTCACAAGTTTTTCTGCACATTCCTTTTTCTTTTTATTTCGAGGTTTATATACAGCTATAGAGTTACCACCTTGCTGCTTAATTAATTTCATACAAGGGATATCGGTTTCTCCATCACCAAAATAAATCATATGCTTGAAAGGAATAGGCCTTTCAGATTCTTCCACATATTGATTGATTTTGTAATTATCACAGATAGAAGATATCCCTTTGTTAATCATAAAAAGAAATTGTGTTTTAGTTGTAAAATCGACGGCAACAGCAGGCCATACAGCAACACCATCTTCATACATAAAGGAACAGGCATATATTTGTTTAAATTTTTTACCTATCTTCGTTCCTTCTATCATTTCTTTGAGACCCGATGAGTTAATGTAATGTTGTATATTAACTCCTTCTTTTTTCCCGATTTGATTGACCAAATCAAACCATTCTTCTACACCTTTATACAATTCTATGCTTTTCCCAAAATTTACAAACTGTTCACGCTTTATACTGACTCGTGCTGCATGTGCTTTATCAATCATCAACTTCATATAACACAAGATATTACTTGCCTCATGTTGTTTGATTAATTCGTTATTTTCTTTCCAAAAAGCGGTTTTATTTTTAATGCCAATAGCTTTCAAGAAATCATACTCTTGCATATTTAATGGCGATAAAGTACCATCAAAATCATATATTAATGCTACCGTAGGTTTCTTTTTTGTCATACTATATCCTCCTAATTAATTCTTTTTTTACCAGTTAATAATTGCTGCATTAAGCCTCGCTTTTGAGATTTTAGATTTGCTAATATCCCATTGGCAAGTTCTATCTCTTTGTCCGCATTAACAAATACAGATGCTATGGCATTCTGTTCGTCAATGTCAGGAATACTCATATGCATATTAAAGAAATCGGATGGAGTAACATTAAGCAATCCATGTGCTCGTCCTCCTTCATTGGCGATTTTCACAAGTTCTTTATTAAAGATGCCGGACTCACAATACTGCTCAAAGAAATCGATATTGACAGACGCCATCTCTTTCAGACGGAAACAAATGTAAAGAGTTGTCACGACTGCCTTATCGAAAACTTTTAAGCGTTTAATGGCTCCCATTGGATAACCATAAGAATAACTCTTGTTATAACAGAACTCGTTTCTATGTACCAAGAAATAGTTATCAACGATTTCACTTGCAACGCTCTTATTGAAGAAATCTGTTTGTATAACAAAACCTCTTTGAGCTGAGATTGTGACAACATTTTTATTGTCTTCCGCATTCTTTCTTGTGATTCGTACTGCAATATCGCCAAGTTTCACCTTTTTCCATTCTCCAGTAAAACCTGGCAAACGTTTCTTGCCTGTAAGGAGTTGCTGTATCAATGCACGTTTACGCAATTTGAGTTTCTCAATCAGTTCCGATAGCTTATCTATAGCTGTGTCCCATGTATTTAAAAAGGATACGATTTTAAGTTGCTCATCAATCAATGGCAAGCGAAAACGGTATGGTATAATGTGTTTGTTATTAATTTGTGGAATAGTAGAAGTGTCCGCTATTTTAAAAAGTTGTTCTTTTATAATTGTATAATATAGAAATTCATTATCAAGAAATGATTCTTTGACAGTAATAGCCATCATATTGCTGTCCATCAATAAGTCTATTTGGGCAATACGTACTTTATTATTTAATATTGCAGCTCCTCTTTTGGGGAAAATAATACTCCCTTTAGATACTATGTTTCGGTCATCATCAGAGAATTCCCTACTTCTAATTTGGTATTTTGTGCAATTATTCATATCCTCAACTTTTACATAAGGATATTTTCCAACAACCTTTAGCTCGTATAATGATGGACTTTCTCCACTTGTAATCGTAACATAATCTCCCAATCTCTTCACTTCCCATTCCTTTGGAATGATGCCAAGTGGAGAGTCCTTATATCCTTGTGGTATGTTTGTTTCCCGTGTCATTTACTGTAATACTGCTGAAGAAAGAACTGTGCTATCTGTTGTTGCTTTTGTTGATATTCAACCCATTCTTTTATAAAACGCTGAAAATGCTCAGCCGTCTCGTTTGCATCAATTGCCCTACACATCGGTTCGGCAAATTGTGGAGGAAAATGGCTCCTGATTAGAGATTTCCTGGCTTCGTTTGATATCTTATTATCGACTATGTTGTATAAATCTTGTATCGTTATCATCTTTTATTCTTCAGCTTCTTCTTTCTTCGAATTAAGTAATGTTTGTTTCTTTTTTTCCACGATCTTGATACTTTCAACCGCAGGAAGGTCCTCTGGCATTGTACCACCAAGTTCTTTAATGGTTTGACGAACTTTCGCTCCAACTTCATAATGAGTCATATTAGCCCGTTGCTTACCTTTAATATTCTCACGACGCAATTTCTCTTCTGTCTGAGTAGCACGGAAAAGATTAGCGGCCAGTTCTGTGCTTCCCATGTGATCTAATATCTTTTGGCTTTTCTTTAAGCCTTTGCGAGCGTGAATATCTTTTGCTGTCATACCACCATAAAGCCCTTGATATCCAAAGTTCTGAAATATGGCATAATCTCTAGAATCTATTACACCTGCGTCTTTTGCAGCACTAGCTAAAAGCGAATTGTGTTTTTGCAATTCTGTTCGTAAAAATAGACGCTTCTCCTCTTCACTGGATAGTTCCTGATACTCCTTCATCTGCTGAACTTCAGCGATACGGGTCTGAATAGCAAAATAAGTCTGACCTTGTGCCACGATGGTTTTACTTGGGTCTGCATTTTGTACTATCAGATAGCAAGCATACCTTGAAAGTTTTATAGAATCAACAGGACGTTCAGCACCAGAACCAATTTCAACCATTTCGAGGAAATTCTCGAAATGGTCTTCTATTCTTTGACCGCTGTTTTCACACGCTAATTTGGCTTTTTCTATTACAGGTATGAAATGCCTGTATTCTGTATAATCCAAAACTTTCCACAATCTGCGTGATGTCCAATATTCAATACCATTTTCATCAATATGTTTAATGCTCTCAAATAAAGACATTGTCTTTTTGGTAAGTCTTCTACTCATATATGTTTGATTTATAATAGTTTGCGTATATCACCATTTCGAGGACATTCTCGAAATGGTTGTTTAATATCCTAATAATTTCAAATACTCTTTCATCTTGATTTGAACCTCTGCCAATTCTCCCTCTAATTGTTCTATTTCCTTTTGCACGGCGGGGATATCTATCTCTGCTTCTTCCTCATAAGTGTCGACATATCGTGGGATATTCAGATTGAAGTCATTCTCTTTGATATCTTCCAGCGTGGCAACAAAAGCATACTTGTCTTCGACTACACCAGGAGCAAACTTGCCATTTACAAACCTTTGATAAGTCGTGACCACATGCTCGATATCCTCAGGACGGAGCTTGTTTTGGTTCTTGCCGCTTTCAAAATCCCGACTGGCATCAATAAAAAGCACGTTCTTAGAATTACGGCTCTTTCGGAATAAAGCAATAGCAGCAGGAATCCCCGTACCATAGAATAGATTGGCAGGCAAGCCTATAACGGCCTCTAACGTATGCTCATTCTCAAGGATATATTGACGTATCTTGCCTTCACTTCCACCCCGAAATAGAACACCGTGAGGAATGATGACGCCGACCTTGCCACCATTTTCGTCGGCCACTTCCAACATATGGCAGATAAAAGCCCAGTCACCCTTGCTCTTTGGCGGAATACCACGCCAAAAACGGTTGTATTTATCACCAGCAGCCATATCTGCTCCCCATTTGTCGAGGGAAAATGGAGGATTGGCTACTACGGTATCAAATTTCATCAACTTGTCGTTGACTTTCAGTTTGGGGTTTCTCAGTGTATCCCCCCACCTGATGACAGCATTGTCGAAACCATGCAAGAACATGTTCATCATGGCCAAAGCCCATGTGCTGCCATTTACTTCTTGGCCATATAGCGAGAAATTGTTATTTCCCACTTCTTTCCCTGCTTTAATCAACAATGAGCCAGAACCGCAAGTGATGTCACAGATACGAGCTCCAGGTTTACTCTTTGTCAGTTTTGCCAGCAAGGTTGATACTTCTGCCGGTGTGAAAAAGTCACCAGCTTTCTTGCCAGCTTCACCAGCGAAGGTGGAAACAAGATACATATAGGCATCGCCAATGATATCATTGTTCTCCAAATGAGACTCATCTAAATCCAATCCGCGGAAATCCTGCAATAGATTTTTCAAACGCGCATTCTTTTCTTTTGGTTCACCTAAGTTGGCACTGTTGAAACTGATGTTGCGGAAGATGCTACTACCATCTTCGCTACTCATCTTCTCGCGATTGGCATCCTCAAGGTCGGCCAAGGCTTCGTCAATGAGTTCACCGATATTCGTGGCGTTCCTATTGTCGTAAAGGAAATCAAATGAGCTGTTTTTTGGGACGACGAAACGCTCGTGACGCATAGCCCGCTCAGCCCTTTCAATATCGCCTTCATATTTAATAAGGTAATCGTTCAACTTTGATTTATAGACATCACTGACATACTTGAGAAAAAGCATTGTGAGGATATAATCCTTGTACTGACTGGGGTCTATCACACCACGGAAAGTATCACAAGCCTTCCAAACCGTACGGTTGATGTCTTCTTGGGTTATCTTCTTAGTCTCCATATTTGTTATTTATTTAATTCATTGATAAGTATCTGATTCGTGATTTGCATCCGTTTTTCTGCGATAGCTTCCAAAAGAGCTTTCTCACGTTTTTGCAAAGAGGACAGTTCCACTATATGCCGTTGTGTTTTCTGGTCGGGGATGACAATCTCCAAATTCTCCAACGTTGGTTTATGAATCAATGGAGTACCTGAACCTGTTTGCTCTTTTTTCACAGCGGCAACAACACTCGGGTGGTTTAAATACCAACACAAATACTCAGGACTTATGATGTCTGTTTTTAACCTGATTGTAAATAATGTAGTGGATGGTACGGCAGGAAAGTCAAGATTGAATATTTCACATAAATATGTGGTTCCCTTTCCTGCAAACAACAAATCCCCTTTTCCCAAAATATAATGGGATAGTTTGGGAGAATACTCTATACGAGAAGCTGTCGTTTCTGGAGAGGGCATAAGCAAATCTTTTCCTTGCAAATA
>AUXO012438767.1_pt1 | contig 10308 bp, 7 predicted proteins | sample 768731 | NCBI WGS metagenome assembly AUXO01 (sample SAMN02715735, study PRJNA202380) | gut metagenome | biome: sheep rumen | host: Ovis aries | place: New Zealand: Palmerston North | reverse complement strand
TTATTGATGGAGAATTCAGATTCCTTCAGATATATTTGGCTGTGTGTATTACTATTAATACCGATGACTATGGTAAGAGCTAAGGTCATGGACACAGGATTTAAGGTCGACACCCGATCTGCTACTGCAGAAAAGGGGTCGGCATTCATTGTGTCACCAGCTAATACTACGCAGGACGGGGAGAGGAAAAAGGTAAAGAAAAAACGTGGTTTCGCTCCTGTCAACCAGATGGTACCGATTACCGTAACCGGTGTCGATACCCTTAGCATCCTTGATCGTCTGTCTATACGCACCAATATGGTCGATTGGGCTTTGCTCTTGCCTAATATTGGTGCAGAATTTGACATCCGCAACACCAACTGGAACCGTTGGGCTGTGGGCCTGAATGTCAAATACAACTGGCAGACCAGCCATACCTATAACCCTGGCATGGTGTACAATATTTTCGAGGTGCGCCTTGAGGGCCGTCAGTACTGGCGAGCCCGCCAGATTAGTAATCGCTTGCCTAAGCACACGCACATCTGGGACAAGGCTATCTCCATTCGTCGCAGCAGGGTTAAGCACAAGTCTTTCACCTGGTATCGTGGTGTCTATGCCTCCTATGGCAAATACTCGCTGCTCTTCGGTGGTGATGGACATCAGGGCACTGCCATTTCCGGTGGTGTCTGCTATGGTTTTGTGCGCCCGATGTTCGCTTTCGAGAATGGCAACTCCATCGACCTGGAGTTTGGTGGCAGTGCCGGTGTTGTCTACTACAAGGACAAGGTCTATCGCCACGATGCCGAGACCGACTGCTATCCTCTTGTCGCTGAAAAGCCAGGAGCTATTCTCCCCATGCTCAATGAGTTACGTGTGGGTCTTGTCTATCGTTTCGGCCACGTCCCTGTGCTGGCCAAGTACCGCTACCGTCGCGATGTCGACGTCTATTACGACATGCTGAAGGACAGTGTGCTGAATGCTCATGTCCACTATCGTGACAGTGCTACGCGCTATAAGGAAACCTACGAGTCTATCCTGCGCAAGTTCTGGTCTGTCTATGACTCTATTGCTGGTGCAGACCGTAGTGCCGACAGGCTGCGACTCCAGCAGTTCAGGGAAGAGCGTGCCAAGGAGCAGGCTGTTGCTGCTGAGGACAAGAAGTCCAAGAAGGCTAAGAAGTCTAAGAAAGCAGACAAGGAGGCTCAAGAGCCTCAGGACAACCAGTCTGCCGATACTCCTAAGGAGAGAAAGGAGGATGAGAGCAATGAGTAGACGCTGGTGGATCATATTGCCCCTCTTCGCCGTGCTCTGCATGACGTCTGCATGTACGGAAGCAGTCCTGTGTGACAGCCATCTGGGTCATGATGGAAACATCCGCTTTGATTATGATTGGACAGTCGCTGATGGAGCCCAGCTGCCAGACAGTATGGCAGTGATGGCTGTTCGTGTCATCAATCATTACAAGTGTGGCATGATGATCTCTACCGAAAACCTTCGAGGCCACTATTTCTACAATGCTCCTGACAATGTCGAGGGTTGGATAGATCCGTCTATCGTTCCTCCTGAGCCACCGGGCCCCCGAATCGACAATAACTTTACGATTGATCCTACTGAACCATATAATGGCGGTGAATCACCTGATCCCGTTGATCCGGAAGATGAAGAGGGAGAGCCTGAAACTCCTTCTGAAGAGATTGAGGTCGATCATTTCCAGCTACCTAAGGGTTCGTATAAGTTCTATGCGATGAGTATGGACAAGAATCTCTATGATCACGTCTATACCAATGTTCCGCAATACTTGGAAAATGACGGCACGGGAATGCAGTACGACGAGGTAGAGTTTGTCTATAACACCCATCGTTACCATCCTGACGAAAATGGCAATGTAGACTTAGTAAGCCTGTTGGGACAGGACTACAATCAAGGTTTCGATATCATTATGACTGACTACCCGCCCATTTTTGTCGGTCAAGTGGAGCTTACTGATGTGGAAGACCATGCAGAGATGGCTGTCACCTTCAAGCCACGTCTTCTTTCGCAGAACATTGATATCAATTTCGACATTGAGAAGGATGTATCCAAAATTCCTTTTGTTGTCGAGAGCGTCGTTGGTGAGATTTCCGGTATTCCCAGCAAGTGTAGCCTTTTCGATGGTCACCTGTATCTGAAGAAGACCAATAAAATGCAGTTTACCACCACGCTGACCAACGAGAGCGGTACGCCTATCGTTGACGACGTCAACAACACCAAGGTCAGGGTTCATGCCAATATCAACGTGTTGAGCATTCTGCATAGCTCTAAGCCTACTGACCTGACGGGGCCTGGCATCCTGCAGCTTTCACTTTCCTATAAGTTCCAGCGTGCGAATGACGATGGTACAACTTCGGAAGTTGTTCGCAAGGTGTTTGGTAAGGTTAACCTGTACAATGTATTAAAGGAGGCTAATTTGATAGAATACGCTTCAAATATGCAATATGCGACCAAGTCGTGTGATCATGCTGTACTCGACATCCCTGGTATTCTGTTGCTTAATCCAGAAGGCAAGACATCGGGCAGTGTTGGCGGCGGCTTTAGCAGTTGGGACCAGATTGATGATCCTGACCATCCTGTAGTAACAGACGAAGGCGAACAGCCCGAACTCTATTAATGACGAAGAGATAAGAATGAGATATATTTGGAAATATATGGCACCAATGATGATGACATTAGCAGTCTTGCTCGGATGTTCGTCAGAGTCATATCCAGGCATTGAATATGAACCTGCCATTCCGGATGCTCTGCGCAACGACGAGAGTGGCCGTTCTACTGGTAACGGCCTACCTGTCTCGTTGTCTGTCACTGGCCCATCTTTCCAAATAGCCAATATCTCGCGTGGCCTTGGCCCGCTTGACGATGTAGGCAATACAGCACGTTTCAAGAATACCCGCTTCTATGTCTTTGCTTTCCGCGACTATCCTGACGAGCAGGGCGCTTGGGATTATAACCCCTCGTTTAAACAGCACTCAAAGGATGATAATACCGACTGTTTGGTTGATGATAGCGACAATGATTGGCTGGGTATGCCTGCCCGCGTAGCCATAGAGTCGGGAGCAGTCCACATGCTACGCAAGAATCTGCGCGTGGACAGCATCCTCTATTTTGGCTCTCGCCATCAGGACATTGCCTATAATTTCTATATGTATCACATAGATGATGTGAACATTGATGCCACCAATGCTCATCGCGACGAATCGGGCATTTACTACGATTTAGAGCTGAATGGCACTCAGGACGTGATGACAGGCCACTCTATCCGGTTTACCGATGAGATGCTCCGTGAGAACTACCCAGGATATAGTGATCTGCCAGCGGAGACTCAGAACCACATTTTGAATATCGGTAATTACAGTGCCTATTCAGCCAACTACGATGTCAACCCCATCATTTATATGCGCCACTTGTTGACACAGCTGAAGTTCTACGCCTATCCTGCCGACCGTTCGGCTATGGATATCGAGTTTACCGAAATCCAGGTGGAAGCCCGCTATCAAGGCAGACTGTATGTCGTCAGTATGGATGTGGATAATCTGAATTTCACCTTTAACGACGAACGCAAGTACATCACTCTGATGGAGCGACAAGAAGACGATGTCGACAAGTGCCTGCCTTATCAGCCACTGACACCGTCAAGATATAAGATACAGTGGGACGACACCATGACCTCTGACGACTGGACGAAGAATCCTCCTGTACATATTGGTGACGACATGATGCTTCCACCAGATGCCTCCTTCGGTCTGAGGGTAGTTTATAAGCAGAAAACCCACACCTCTCCGGATGTATACAGAGAAATTGAGGCAAACTATCAGCTGAAGGCTCCAGAATTGGAAGAGTCGATGGACCCTGTCACTGGCGAATTCTGCTTCCTACCCAGTAAGAGCTACGTCGTAAAACTGGGTGTCTTTGGCGGTCGAACGCCTGAACTGATGGTAGATCTGGAAGGTTGGAGTGAAGGTGGAGACATTGATGTCTCTGGTGACCCGACAGAAACTGAAGACGAATAACATAACAAGAAACATTATATATGCGAGACAACAAATTTTATTAATTCACTTTTTTATTATCTTTTAAAACTTAAAGCTTATGAACAAAAAGTTTTATTTCGGACTTGCACTGACAGCTGGGCTGTTCGCAAGTTGTTCGTCTGATGACCTCGTCGGCGAGAGTGCTTCTAGCCAAGCATTTATTGACAACGGCGCTCCTGCTAAGATTGAGATCGGCCTGACACCTGGTTACGAGATTACTCGTGGTACTGGTAGAGTCGGTGATGCTACTGCCGCTGCTAACGCTCAGTGGGAAGGTCAGGAGTTCCATGTCCTGATGCTGGAGAAGGGTACCATGCTGGGTGCTCGTACAACTGCTGATGATCCTACGACAGCTATCATTAAGGGCGCTCCTTTCACTGCTACTGGTTCTAATGTGATTGCTCTTGACAACGATGCAGTTTTCTATCCCACTTTAAAGCGTGATGGCACCTCTGTAGGTGTCTATGATTTCTGGGGCTATCGCTTGGACGATGCAGCTACGACGGATCCTGAAACCTTCAATGGCTATGACGTTGTTGACACAGGCGCATCTTATACATGGGGTGCTGCACAGACAACCGCACCTACAGGTGTAGATGCTGGTGATATCGGTGATTTGACCGCTGCTCCTACGACAGCAACAGTGGGCGTTCAGGATAAGTGGTATAAGTACACTGATAATAATGGAACTCCTGATGATGATACTGATGATGTGCTTACTTATGTACAGTGCACAGCTGCTTCTGCAGGAACTTCTGCTGCTACTCAGATTACCGTTCCATTCATAATCAATGGTACTCAGGATCTGATGGTTGCCACGACAAGTGCTTCAGATGCTACCTATGCTGCTGCTAATCCTGACTTGATCTTCTCAGCCAAGTCTGCTCGTAATGGCGTGAAGCCCAATCTGGCCTTCAAGCACTTGTTGACCAGTTTGACCTTCAAGGTTAAACCAAAGTCAAGAGATATTACTGATCAGGCTGATAACCCCACAACTGACCCAAGATTCGTTCCTGGCTATCAGATAACCAACATCACCCTGAAGTCTATGGCTACTGGTGAGCTGATTGTTGCTTATACTGGTGCAGAACCTGCAGAGCGTATTGTATGGGGTGCTGCTCAGAACTGGGCTTACCCAGCAACGCTGACACCATTCCAGCTGCAGACCAGAAAGAAGCAGGTTAACGATAAAGCCGACATTAAGATGGTGCAAATTTCTACAGCAACAACTGCATCAGGTACTTTGACTTACACAGCATCTTATGTAGATGAGAGTGGTGCTGGAAGCTATGTAATACCTGCTGGTGGTGCACCTGTAGATTTGGTGGTTTATGATTCAAAAGATCTTAACGCCACAACTGGTCTGCCTGAAGGAAATAAAACAACTATTGGAGCTTTAAGAGGTGTTCAGGACTATGGTTGGATTCGTACCTACAATTCTGTACCTCGTGCTGGTGGAGATTTCGAGACTACTGATGATAAAAACCAGTGCGACTATAGGACAACTGAAGATGGTCCTACGAGCGATCTCGTTCCTTTTGTTGCCAATGCTGACGTTGATAAGTACTTGCTGAAATGGCATGCTCCATCAACTGCTGCAACCTACAAGAATACGACAGAAGTTGCAGCTGCTGACTACGCTCTCCTGCCCATTCAAAATAAGGGTGGTGATGTCGCAAATGCTACAGCTTTGGATGCTGTAACAAAGAAGGAGAATGTGCATAAGGTATATCACCAGACTGACATCGATAAGTATTATAAGATTGAAGTTAATGCTGCTGCTACATGGACTACCGATGATGATGTCGCAACCGATCCTACAGTAATTGGTAAACCTATGTTGGTTGCTCCTTCTAACGATGTTGCTAATAGCGGATATCAGGCAACTGTAACATACAAGTACTATAAGAAGCAAGATACCAAGACAGTAGTTGAAACTACTAAGACCACTGACCCATTTGTTATTAACAACTACACAGTTACAGGTGGAAATAAGGTTAAGGGCGCATTTGAGGCTGGTAAGAACTACAACGTAACCATCACTCTGTACTCTGACGGTGAGGTTGTTAACGGTGAAGCTACTTCTGAGCCTTGGACTGAAGGTGGTGACCTGGATGCAGGTGACGACAATTAATTCTCTGATTGCTTGAAACACTGGGATATCCCCATGTGTTAAGAGTATAAATCCTTAACGAACTGAGGGTGCAAGTACTGAACTTTGCACCCTCAGTCTTTTCTATTTTCCTTGCTTAAAATTTGGAGGTTTAGAAAATCTGCGTCATCCGCGCCATCTGCGAGAACAATACTCTGTTTCCGCACCCATACTACTAAAGTAGTATAATAGATTATTTTTCTTCCAAAATATTTGGAAGTTTCATTTTTATTTCGTATCTTTGCCCCCGAGAGTATTATTGCTAATTGTGAATGATATGAAAAAGTATCTGATTATCATAGGAATGACGGCCGTGATGTTCGCTGCTTGCTCAAGCAACGACGAGTTGCTGACGCAGAAAGTGGCAGACGCAGAGGCTGTTGACGAGGAGAACGTAACCCGTGAAGACCTGATGGGTAATATCCCCATTGAGTTTGCAGATATCACTGGTAGTGCTACTGTCGAACTGACCCGTGGCTCTGCTAATATTAACGGTTCATTCAGCTCAGGTACGATGGGAATCTATTGTATTGCTGCAAGTAAAATCAATAATACAGCAGAAGATCCTCATATGTCGGGTTCGAGTACCGCTTTGGGCAAAATCCTTAGTCTTTGGCTGGAAAACGTGAGTGCCCATATTGAGCCGACTGCGAATGAAAATGAGGGTTATATAGCATGGGATAATCCCAACGAGAAACACTACTATCCTAGAAAAGATTGGTATGCATATAAGTTTGCAGCCTATCATCCTAGAACGGAATACATCGCCAAGACATCAGCAGCCGTTGCAACATATATCCCTATTGATGGTAACGATGATGTATTTGCTGCTTTTGCAGACGCTCCGCGAGTAAGTATTGATGCCGCTACAGATGCGAAGGCCTATAGCCAGCAGTATTTTGAAGCAGTAGGTGCCGATAATATCATTCCTGAACATAAGCCGTATTATAACTTCAGACATTTGACCAGTCGCTTGAAATTCAAAGTGAAACTGAGCACTGACTGTGAGCGTCCATTGCACGTAGACAGCATTTGTTTCTCAGATTTCCCCAATATCATGAAAGTGGCGTTAGCCAAGTATGATAACGGTGATCTTATCAACAATTGGTACAGCTATGAATTCGTTACGAATTATAGTGATTACATGCCAGCTTCTCTGAAGGATGATTTGCCGAAAAAAACAATTAATGTTAACGGTACGCCAACGGAGGCATGTGTGGTTAACGGGCATTACTGGCTACGCGAAGCTGATGATTCCAGCATTGGTGTGAAAGTGAATGGACAGTACAAATATATTGTAGATACCAATGGCTATACTGACGTGGGTGACTGCATTATGATAGCACCAGTTTATAAGTCTCACTCAAAGTCTACTATTAAGCTGGAAGTATATCTGGCTGATGATTATGGAAATAAATACACGACTGTGCAGCCGATAGAAGTGCCTGCTCCAGACCCAGATCCCAGTGACGCAAATGACGTGGGCGGATGGAAGAGTGGAAAATCATATACCATCAAGGTCTCTATCGGTGGCAACATCTTCTTCATGGATCAGACCCGTGGTCAGATGAGTGGCCATCTCGATGGCTATACAGAAGAGTCTGAAATAGAAGTTAGTGATTGACAGTATACAACAACAACACATATAAATGGGGATTCACTTCACGTGGCTCCCCATTTTTTCTTTTCCCTTTTCTTGGAATTATCAGAATTAGTTCGTATCTTTGCAGCGAGAACTAAAGAAAGGATCGATTATGACAACAACGATAACAATTCCTACAAGTGAATATAATCGTGCAAAGGCTTTTGCCAAGGAGCGAAATCTGAGCATCGATGAGCTTTTTGTTGTTCTTCTTGGTCAGTTGAATTCAGAAGCTGATGTCGTTTGGGATTCTCACGATACTGATATTCAACCTTATACGAGTGATGAATTGATGGCTCGCATTGATGAAGGAGAAGCACAGTTTGAGCGTGGAGAGTACAAGACTCATGAACAATTGATGTCTGAGCTGAAGGAAGAGTTCGTATGGCTGAAGTAATCTGGAATAAACAAGCTGAATTGGAGTGGCGCAAGAAACTGATTTATGGATTAAATGAATTCGGTCAAACCACAGCTATTCAGTTTGTTCAAAGAACTAACTACATTGTTGAGATTATAAGAAAGCATCCAAGGGCAGGAATTCGTGAACCATTACTTAGGGGAAGAAAGAAGGTCTATAGATACTTTCATCTTGTAGGCTCACTTAAAATTATATATTATTACCTTGAGTCTTCTGATACCATTCGTATCATTGATATTTGGGATTCTCGAAGAGAGCCCAATAAGCTTGCCAAGAGGGTAAGAGGTAAGTAAAGAAGATAAAATAGATTTGCGTCATTTCTCACAACTAAGCCAGCGACAGGAACAACTAAGCCAGCGCTGGCTTAGCTGTATTTAGTATGCAAATACAGCTGTCTCGCACGTGGCTACAGCTAAGTAGCGTCTGGGTACAGCCCATTTTTGCCGAACAGTTGCAAAAATAGAGCGAAACAAGAAAAATGTAACACTTCCCCGAAATCGCTTGAAATGCTAGTGTAGAAAGGGGGTGGGCTAGGGTAAGTGTTGCTCCAACACTTACCCTACACCTCCCCAACACTTACCCTTGCATGTAGTCTTGAAAAAGACTCAGCCAAAGACCCTCCGAAGTGGGTAAGTGTTTACTAAGTGTTGGGGAAGTGTTTGACAAACACTTCCCCTCTTTCTGTCCCTTTCAGCATCGGCATTCCAGACGGCTCGGGGGAAGTGTTAAGTGAATAACCCTTATTTTAAAAAACTGCGCATGGAGGAAATTAGTGGATAAGTGTTAAAGAAATCTAAATAATTGTGAAAAGTTTTGATTTTTGACGTATTATTGTCTATATTTGCATTTAGTTAACCCCTAAAGCTAACAATTTGAAGGAAGTATTAACCAAGAGGGAGAAAGGTGCTATTTATACACTATATCAAGCATTGGTAAATATAGACGTGTTGCCGGTGTTTGTCCTCTTTTTGTTGTTATCTCCTCTTTCCCTCTTCGCACAAACCAATGAACCCAAGTCTGCCGAGCTGAATATCCTGTTTCCTGCAGGCAGTGTGACGGTGGATATGAGCTACATGGGTAATGCGGAGCGCTGGAACTCGTTTGAACAGGCTTTCCGTGCGAATTTTGGTGACAGAATCATACCCAATCTACGACTGGATATCTACTCTGGTGCTTCGCCTGAGGGCATTCCCTCACGTAACAAATGGCTGGCAGAGAACCGAGGCCGTGCCGTGCGCCATCTGATTCGTCAGCGACTGGGTCAGGGCATCCATAACATCGTGATACATAACGAGGGAGCCCGCTGGGACGGACTCTACGACCTGGTGATGGCTAGCAACGAGTCGTGGAAGAACGACGTGCTACGCATCATCGCTGAGCCTGCCTCTGCCAACGAGAACCAGCGCGACCCCCGTGAGACTAAGCTGCGCAAGCTGCAGAACGGTAGGGTCTGGAGAGAGCTGGAGCCTTACTTGGCGCAGCTGCGTACCGGTGCCAATGCCGTGCTCAGCTACGAGGGTAGGACAGATACCGTCGTCCAACGCGACACCATGGTGATGGTAAGCAAGCAGCCTGTAGTCTCCGCCTACGCGCGCGATACTTTATATAGTACGAAGCCCTATAGCCATAAGGTCAAGGTGAACCGCCGCGACAGCGTGACGGCCATCATGGTGCAGTATCCGGCATGGGCTGTCAAGTCCAACCTGCTGTTCTGGGCCTTCGGTGCGCCGAACGTAGAGTGCGAGATCCCGTTGTGGCACGGTAACCAGTGGAGTCTGGAGGTGGAGATGATCTTCCCGTGGTTCGTCTGGGCCAACAATACCCGTGCTCAGCAGCTGTTCAACCTCGGCGCAGAGATGCGCTACTGGCTGGGTGACAGAACCATGCACCCCATGTTGCACGGCTTCCATATCGGTGCGGGACTGGCAACAGGTAAATATGACCTGGAACTACAGAAAAGCAAGGGCTATCAGGGCGAGTATATCAACCTGTATTTCAATATCGGCTACCAGTACCGCTGGAACGAGCACTGGGCACTGGATGCCAGCGTGGG
>AUXO013310741.1_pt1 | contig 10310 bp, 7 predicted proteins | sample 768731 | NCBI WGS metagenome assembly AUXO01 (sample SAMN02715735, study PRJNA202380) | gut metagenome | biome: sheep rumen | host: Ovis aries | place: New Zealand: Palmerston North | reverse complement strand
TGCATACGCTCCAGCGTATCAACCGTTACGCCGACACCTGCTGCCACGCGCAGACGTCCCTTGTCGTCCTTACAGGCCATGGGCTTATCCTTAGCCTTGGTTATATCCTTATAAGTTATCAAGCCTACCAGATGGTTGTCCTTATCCACCACCGGTAACTTCTCAATCTTATTCTCCTGCAGAATCTGGGCAGCAGCAGACAAATCGGTCTGCTGGTGAGTGGTTACCAGGTTTTCCTTAGTCATCACGTCGTCAATCTGTCGGTCCAGACGGCGTTCAAAACGCAGGTCACGATTAGTGACGATGCCTACCAGGCGATTGTCCTCATCAACCACGGGAATGCCACCAATATGATATTCCGACATGATGGCGAGGGCGTCCTTGACAGTTGACCCGCGACGGATGGTGACGGGATCGTAAATCATGCCGTTCTCAGCACGTTTCACGATGGCCACCTCACGGGCCTGGTTCTCTATTGACATATTTTTGTGAATCACACCAATTCCACCTTCACGAGCGATGGCAATGGCCATCTGACTCTCGGTCACGGTGTCCATGGCAGCGGTCACGAAGGGCACGTTCAACTCGATATGACGAGAGAAACGGGTTTTCAACTCTACCGTCTTGGGCAGCACTTCCGAATAAGCGGGAATCAACAGGACGTCGTCAAAGGTCAGGCCGTCCATCACAATCTTGTCTGCAATAAATGATGCCATAAAAATACTCCTTTAAATTTTATTGCGTGCAAAATTACTCATTTTTTCTGAGACAGCAAGCATTTTCTCTTTGTTATTAATAGGATTTAACGTAGTGTCAGCACTACGCACCCCTCCTTGTCTGTTGTCACTACGGCCGTCATCTTGCCCTGGCGCCAAGTTTTCTGGTCGTCCGTAGTGAAACCGTAGGTTTTCAGATCCTGACGGACAGCAGCCATATCGTCGGTGGCAGTCAGCGTGATAGCGGTGATAGCCTGACGACGGCGCGTCAACGCAACAGCGGCCTTATAGCCATCCATCACTGACGAGGCAGGTACAACTTTTGCGGTGATTTTCCCCACCGTATAGTCATAGCTGCGCAACACGGCCTGAGCACCCTTGACGGTCCGGTTCTGATACAAGCATACGGCCAAACCTACTAAATCGGTATGATTACATGGTGCTGCCAACCCGGTTTCAATAGTCCTCGGAGCCGACTCGTACTCCTTATCTGCCATTTCCGAATAGGCCATCTTGTAAGCCTTGGCATCGTCAATGACAAAGCCTAACGTATAGCTATTTGACAAAGAGCCACGCTCGTAATGCAGGTTGACGGTTCCCAGCCGTGTCTGGATAGTGTATGCCTCACCCTGGTTGTCGACATAACCCTGGCCATACACTTTCTGAAGTTCATCCTTCAACTGCTGGAAGCGTGCTTTCACCGCTTTCTCAGAGTTGTATATCGCTTCGTCGGTTACGTCGACAGCATAGACGCGTCCCGTCTGGTCTGTCACAGCCAGCGACACCGTTGCTCGTGCGCCATACACTTCACCGTCGTAGATATACGACTTGGCAGTCTGCTTACCTTCAGGCTTCCGCTCCGTAAAACCTTTCTCTAACAGCAGTTTCTCAAAGCGGTCCCCCTTGATGCCAAGGGGAATACCCATGAAGGCGTTACGGTTATTGCTGTTATCAGTCAGCGTGGCTATATCGGCCATGGGCACCTGTGCCTCGTCATCTATGCCATCAGTCTTAGTGACAGCTTTCTTCTCGGTCTTAGCCTTTTTCTTAAACAGTTTCTTAAAGAACTGTGCGTCGGCAGGCTGGCAAACCAATGCCACAGCCAACAATAGAAAAACAATCTTCTTCACCTTTAATTATCCATTATCAATTATCCATTGCCTTTTATACTTAGTTTGCCATGTCGGAGATAAACTTGATGCGAACCAGTCGGATTTCGTCCTCAGAGCACTCCTGTCCAAGCTCGTTAATAGCGTCTTCCAGGGAGTCGGACTCACTCTCTGCAAAGTAGTCATAGATGTCGTCAACATGGTCCTCGTCCATGACTTCATCCAGAAAATAGTCAATGTTCAGCTTGGTGCCGCTGTAGACGATGGCCTCAACCTCGCTAAGCAGGTCTTCAAACTCTAAGCCTTGTGCCGTGGCAATATCGTCAAGGGCTATCTGACGGTCAATAGCCTGTATAATCTTCACCTTCAGCAACGATTTCTTTGCTACCGTACGAACGCGCAAGTCCGAATGGCGCTCTATTGCGTTCTCGTCACAGTAGCGCTTAATCAGGTCGACGAACTCCTTGGCATAGGGCTGTTTCACCTTACCCTCGCCAACACCCTGTATATTCTTAAGCTCATCGAGCGTGACAGGATAGTCCGTAGCCATCTGTTCGATGCTGACATCCTGGAAAATAACGTAAGGCGGACGTTCCATGCGCCGGGAAACCTTTTTACGCAGGTCACGCAACATGGCATGCAAGGTGGGGTCGAGTGCACTTGTGCTACCTTCCGGCTCCGACGATACCAGTTCGTAATCCTCACTGAACTCGTTGTCCTCGACAATCATAAACGACTCCGGCTTCTTCATGAACTTCTTGCCAGCAGCCGTTAACTTCAGCAGGCCGTAGTTTTCGACCTCTTTCTCCAGATAACCGGCTATCAGTGCCTGACGGACCACTGGGTTCCAATGTTTCTGCACCATATCCTCACCAGCCCCAAACAATTCGTGGTTCTGGTGTTTGTGGGCAATAATCTCTTCGGTTTCGTGCCCTGACAGGAAGTCTACAATATAGTCGGCACGGAAATTCTCCTTCAAAGCCTGTACCGTCTTCAGCACCAGCAGCAACTGCTCCTGTGCCTCAATCTTCGTTTTCGGATGCAGGCAGTTGTCACAGTTATGGCAGTTGTCTGGCGTATATTCCTCACCAAAATAGTGCATCAGCATCTTTCGCCGGCACACGCTGGTCTCTGCGTATGCGGCAGTCTCTGCCAGCAGTTGTCGGCCAATGTCTTGTTCAGCCACTGGTTTGCCTTCCATAAACTTGTCGAGCTTCTGCAGATCCTTATGTGCATAGAACGTAATACACATTCCCTCACCGCCGTCACGTCCGGCACGCCCGGTTTCCTGATAATAGCCTTCCAGCGATTTGGGTATATCGTAGTGGATGACAAAGCGGACATCGGGTTTGTCAATACCCATGCCAAAGGCGATGGTAGCAACAATAACGTCGATACGCTCCATCAGGAAGTCGTCCTGCGTCTGCGAGCGCAGCGATGACTCCAGTCCGGCATGATAGGCTGCCGCCTTGATATCGTTGGCTTTCAGAATCTCGGCCAATTCCTCTACCTTCTTGCGCGACAGACAATAGATAATACCGCTCTTGCCCGAATGACTCTTGATGAACTTAATAATGTCCTTGTCTACATCTTTCGTCTTGGGACGTACCTCATAATAGAGGTTTGGACGGTTAAAGGAACTCTTAAACTCCTTGGCATCCATAATACCAAGGTTCTTTTTGATATCGGTACGCACCTTATCGGTAGCCGTTGCCGTCAGTGCAATAATCGGTGCCAAACCTATTTCATTAATAATAGGCCGGATACGACGGTACTCCGGACGGAAGTCATGGCCCCACTCTGAGATACAATGAGCCTCGTCAATAGCATAGAACGAAATCTTAGCCTGACGGAGAAAGTCGACATTCTCCTCCTTGGTAAGCGACTCTGGAGCAACATACAGCAGCTTCGTTTTGCCCGCCATGATATCGGCCTTCACCTGGTCGATAGCCGACTTGTTGAGCGATGAGTTCAGGTAATGTGCCGTACCCTCGTCACTCATCGAGCTGATGACATCCACCTGATTCTTCATCAGGGCTATCAGCGGTGATATGACGATGGCCGTACCTTCCATCAGTAGCGACGGCAACTGATAGCATAACGACTTGCCTCCGCCAGTGGGCATCAGTACAAAAGTATCGTTACCGCTGAGCACATTGCGCACAATCGCTTCCTGGTCGCCCTTGAATTTATCGAAACCAAAATACTTTTTCAAGGCTTCAGTCAGATTCTCGTTCTTTTTTGCCATAGACTTAACTTAATTGTCAATTCTTAATTGTCAATTCAACTAATTTTTTAATGCAGATGCGACTTGTCGAGCTGCTTTTGAGCATACTCGGCCGTCACCTCAAAGGATTTTGTACGTTTTGAGGGGGCCTCGAACATCGCATCAGTCATGATAGCCTCAACGATTGAGCGCAGTCCACGGGCTCCCAACTTATACTCGACGGCTTTGTCGACGATGACTTTCAAGGCTTCATCACTGAAAGTCAGGTTGATACCGTCCATCTTAAACAATTTCTTATACTGCTTGATGATAGAGTTCTTAGGCTCTATCAGAATCCTGGTCAGCGCATCGCGATCCAACGGGTTCAGATAGGTCAGAACAGGCAGACGACCGATGAGTTCGGGGATGAGTCCGAACGACTTCAGGTCCTGTGGCTGCACGTACTGCATCAGTTCGTTCTTATCAATCTTGCGCACGTTCTGCACTGAATTGTAACCCACCGTATGGGTATTCAGACGCTGAGCCACCTTCCGTTCAATGCCATCGAAGGCACCGCCACAGATGAACAGGATATTACGCGTATCGACGGCAATATACTCCTGGTCAGGATGCTTGCGCCCGCCTTTGGGAGGCACATTGACCGATGTGCCTTCCAGCAGTTTCAGCAAGCCTTGCTGCACGCCCTCACCACTAACGTCGCGCGTGATTGAAGGATTGTCTGACTTACGGGCAATCTTGTCCACCTCGTCGATAAATACGATGCCCCGCTGGGCCGCAGCGACATCATAATCGGCCACCTGCAACAGTCGTGTCAGGATGCTTTCCACATCCTCGCCCACATAACCCGCTTCAGTAAACACCGTGGCATCGACTATCGTGAACGGCACGTCAAGCAGTTTGGCAATAGTACGAGCCAACAGGGTTTTTCCCGTACCCGTGGAGCCGACCATGACAATGTTTGATTTCTCAATCTCGACACCGTCGTCCGTTTCTGGCTGCTGCAAACGCTTATAGTGGTTGTAGACGGCTACCGACAGGAAACGTTTAGCCTCGTCCTGACCAATGACGTACTGGTCAAGGTAAGCCTTGATCTCCTTGGGTTTGGGAACTTCCAGCTTTTTGTAAGCCTCCCTGGGCTTCTTGGCATCGGGGCCGAAGCCGTTAGCCGTAGCCACCTGGTAAGCCTGCACGGCACATTCCTCACAGATGCAACCGTTCATCCCGGTTATCAGGAGCTTGACCTCCCGTTCCGTTCGTCCACAGAAATTACATGTTTTTCTCACCATTCTTCTCCGTTATCTCTCTCGTCTTAATTCTTACCTCCAAACTCTTACTTCTTCTTCAGTACCTGGTCAATCATGCCGTACTCCTTGGCCTCATCGGCCGTCATCCAGTAATTACGGTCAGAGTCGTTCCAAACCTTGTCATAAGGCGTATGGGAATGTTCCGAGATAATAGTATACAGTTCCTTCTTGAACTTCATAATTTCCTTGGCCTCAATCTCAATATCAGAAGCCTGGCCCTGCACGCCGCCCAGAGGCTGATGAATCATCACGCGGCTGTGGGGCAGTGCCGACCGCTTTCCTTCAGCACCGGCTACCAACAGAACAGCAGCCATTGAGGCAGCCATACCCGTACAGATAGTAGCCACATCGCTGGAGATAAACTGCATGGTGTCATAGATGCCCAGTCCTGCCGTTACGCTGCCGCCAGGAGAGTTCAGATAGATACTGATATCCTTGCCAGAGTCTACGGAGTCAAGATACAGCAGCTGCGCCTGCAGTGTATTGGCCGTATAATCGTCAATCTGCGTACCCAAGAAGATGATGCGATCCATCATCAAACGAGAGAATACGTCCATCTGAGTGACGTTCAACTGACGTTCCTCCAGGATGTATGGATTCAGATACTGAGCCTGCGCACTCATCACCTCGTCGAGCACCAGACCGTTAATACCAAGATGCTTGGTAGCGTATTTTCTAAAGTCGTTATTCATATTCATCATTAAAAGTGAGATACAAAATTACAAAAAAAAGTCGGAATGTGCAAACATCCCGACTTTTTTTTGGTTAAATATCATTAATTCTATTGACTTTCTGCCTTTTCGCCTTTTTTACTTTTCCTGCACAAGCTTCTGGAAGTCCTCAAGTGTGATGTCTTTCTCGTTGAGTTTCACCACATTTTTCAGGGCGGCAGTCAGTTTCACGTCAACGGCACGGTCAACGAGTCCGTTAACATTCTCTTTCTTTTTCAACATGTCCTGAGCATAGTTCTCCAGATATTCATCGGGAATGTTCGACATGCCATACTGGGCAAACTGCGCACGGGCAACCTCTTTGGCAACAGCCTTCAAGTCTTCGTCGTCGACCTTAATATTCTGTGCGGCAACGAGCTGCTCCTTGATGAGGTGCCAGCCCAGCTCCTTGATGCTGGCCTCGAAATTCTTCTCAACGAAGTCGGCACCCTTGTCCTTGTTGTTGTTGAGCATGACGCGCTTCAGGATTGCTTCGGGGAACTCCAGCTTACCGACCTTCTGTTCCATGTAGGCACGGACATCCAGCAGGAACTTATAGTCGCTGTCGGATTGCAGCTGCTGGCTGATCATATCGGCAATCTTCTGGCGGAACGCTTTCTCGTCCGTCACCACGCCATCGCCAAAGACCTGGTCGAACAGTTCCTGATTGACCTCATGCTTCACATAGCGGCTGATTTCCAGCACCTGGAAGGTGAAGTCACCCTCATGGTCCTTGACATTCCCTTTCTCTATCTTCAGCAGGTTGCTCACCTCAGCATCATTATCGGGATAAGCCTTGCGCGGATTCCATGTGATGATGTCGCCGGGCTTACAGCCGTCGAACAGCTTCTTCTGGTCCTCAGCTTTTATAAACTGAGGCATCAGTGAAGCATCAGCTATGGTGATACCGTCCTCCTTCACGTTGCCGTCGCCGTCCAGCTCACGCAAATCGCCCTTCAGCATGTCACGCTGCTCAGCATCGTACTGCTCGGCCTTCTCGTACTGGCCGCTACGGCTCTGATACATCTCGACCTGCTGATCGATGAGCTTGTCGTCGACCTGAATATGATAATAGTCAACCGTATCTTTATCATTCAGTTCAGCCTTGAACTCAGGAGCTACGGCAATATCGAACTTAAAGGTCAAAGGCTCGTCACTCTCAAAGTTGAGGGTTTCCTGCTGCTCACTGGGCAGAGGTTCGCCAAGCATCTGGATCTTGTTATCCTGTACGTAGCCATACAACTTCTCGCCCAGCAGTTTGTTGACCACGTCAACCTTGACGCTGGTACCAAACTGACGCTTAATCATGCCCATAGGAACCTGACCGGGACGGAAACCAGGAATATTGGCACGCTTACGATAGTCTTTCAGAGTCTTCTCGACTTCTCCCTGATAGTCTTCTTTCTCTAAGGTGATGGTCATCAGGCCATTCATCTTGTCAGGAGCTTCAAATGAAATATTCATCTTTTCTTATACCTTAATTTATATATTATCGTTAAATTGCTCTTAATATTTTGTTAGGGCATAGCCTATTTTCCCAAGGCACGCTATTGAGCGTGCAAAGTTACGTAATAATTATGAATTACGAATTATGTATTATGAATTATTAACTTTCTTCCTCCATTTCCTTGCGCCGCTTCTCCTCTGCCAACCGCTGGAAGTCTTTCTTCTGCAGCACGAAGTTCGAACCTAAGTACTTCTCTTTCACGATGGGGTTGACGGCCAGCTCGTCCGGGCTGCCCTTGAAGAGGATACGCCCCTCGAACAGCAGGTAGGCACGGTCAGTGATATTCAGCGTCTCGTGGACATTATGGTCGGTAATGAGGATGCCAATGTTACGATACTTCAGCTGCCATACAATCTGTTGGATGTCCTCCACGGCAATGGGGTCTACGCCGGCAAAGGGTTCGTCGAGCATGATAAACTTCGGCTCGATGGCCAGACAGCGGGCTATCTCCGTACGACGGCGCTCACCACCCGACAGACGGTCACCCAGATTCTTGCGAACCTTCTGCAGGCGGAACTCCTTGATCAGGCTCTCCAGTTTCTCCAACTGGTAAGCGCGCGGCTTGCCCGTCATCTCCAGGACGGACAGGATATTGTCCTCCACCGTCATCTTTCTGAAGACAGACGCCTCCTGAGCCAGGTAGCCGATACCGGCACGGGCACGCTTATAGACAGGATAGCTGGTGACATCCTCGTCGCCTAAATAGATATGTCCGCCATTGGGCACTATCAGACCGGTCGTCATGTAGAACGAAGTGGTCTTACCGGCACCGTTAGGGCCAAGCAGACCAACAATCTCGCCCTGCCTCACGTCAAACGACACATCGTTGACCACCGTACGCTTGCCGTATATCTTTACCAGCCCCTCCGTACGAAGCACCAGTCGTTCCTGCTCCTGAGGTTGCACCTCTGCATGATTCATTTCTTCCATATTGGGCGCAAAGGTAATCATTTTTTAGCAAACTTGTAGCGTTTTCCCTGTTAAACTTACGAAAAGCGGCCACAAATACCATGTCTTCGAATATCGTTTGCAGAATTACCACTTTATTTTGTATATCATTGATTTCTCTTGATCTCCTTGCCATCGCACGCCATCTTTTCAGCCCCTTCAAGCTGTTTCCTGATTTCGTCAGCCTCCAAGAAATGTACTTTCAAGGCTGACGAGTTAGGATAACGGTTGAAGAACACGTTGTTGCTCATATATAACTGTATGGAAGAGATTTCCCTGTTCGCCAACACATTATTATAATAATAGAGGATGCTTCTGAGCACACGCGGCAGCACTTTGATGCCTGTCCTGCCATCGTGGAAGTTCACTACGGCTATCACATGGTAGTGGCTACGCGTGTCCTGCAGCTGTTCCCGCTGCTCCTTGGTGCTCTTGTGCGACACCGTGAGATTCCTGCCAAACTTGCGGTTAATCTCGTTCATGATGCTGAGAAACAGCGGTCCGTGTGCAGAGGCATCTTTCAGTTGGTTATACCCGATGTAGTAGTGAATCATCTCATGGATGATGGTGTCCTCCACTTCCCGTTCTGGCAAGTCCACGCGGGTATTGATGCGAAGCCTGAAGTCATACGACACCGTCTTGCCAAAAGGCTTTCGCCGCTTCTTAAACACACACTGCCCCAAGAAGGTCTTGGCATCACTCAACTCCACGGGAATCTTGGGGAGTTTGCCGCCAAACATATGGCGGTTAAACTCCTCAAACTTCTGCTCTATGTATGGAATCGTTGCTTTCATCTGTTTGTTACACTCTCATTGATAAAGTTGTCGTTGTTGTTGCTATTCGAAATTGGCAGACTTCTGCTTCTTCGTATCTCGGCATTCAGGAAACACTTACAGTATTGAGATCATGCAGTCGCCGTCAACTCCGACGGCAGCATGGTTCCCTGCGTTCTCCAGAGGTGGCTACAAAGATAGTGAATAATTGTCATTTTAAGGCTATATTCTCCGTTGCACCCCTCATTATTATGTTTTTTTACGAGTTCAGCGACGCAATCAGACCGATTGTGTCAATCCGACAACGAAGCCGATGGGGTAAAAAGAACACGTTCACCAGCGACATCAAGGCACTGCTGGCGAAGTATCCTACTGTTGACCCTGCGGCTATGGGGTGTCCCCAGGGCTGGCAGTGAACCTTAACCCTTATTTGTCACCGCCTCACGCATCTCCTTCAGCAGGTCGCTGGCAAAGATGAAGTCAGTAAGCCGCTTGTTGGTAGAGCCCATAATGTCTGCCGAAACACCCTGCCATTCCTTATGTCCCTCATAGATAAAGATGACGTTCTCACCGATTCCCATCACCGAATTCATATCGTGGGTATTAATAATCGTAGTCATATTGAACTCCCGGGTGATAGAGTGCAGTAATTCATCGATAACCAGTGACGTCTTCGGGTCCAGTCCGCTGTTCGGTTCGTCGCAGAACAGATATTTGGGGTTGAGGGCAATGGCACGGGCAATAGCCACACGCTTCTGCATACCACCACTAATCTCACCAGGATATTTATGTTCTGCACCCACCAGATTGACGCGGTCCAGACAGTACATGGCACGCTGTTCACGCTCGCGCAGGTTCATTTTCGAGAACATATCGAGCGGGAACATGACATTCTCCAGCACGCTCAGCGAGTCGAACAATGCCGCCGACTGGAATATCATGCCCATCTCGCGACGCATGTGTACCTTCTCCTGCTTCGTCATCGATACGAAGTCACGACCATCGTACAGAATCTG
>AUXO011322382.1_pt1 | contig 10310 bp, 9 predicted proteins | sample 768731 | NCBI WGS metagenome assembly AUXO01 (sample SAMN02715735, study PRJNA202380) | gut metagenome | biome: sheep rumen | host: Ovis aries | place: New Zealand: Palmerston North | reverse complement strand
ACTCGTGGAGGTGTCTCATCAAACCATCCACCATCGGGTTCCCCCATTCGTGCACATGATAAAAATGCAAGCAGAACGATGGCAACAACCAACCAACTACTGACATTCTGATGTCTCTTATACTGTGGCATATTACTCGTTATCTATTGGACTGTTGTTCATTGTCAGCAATTCATCGATAGCTTTGCGGTCGTTTGACAGTCGAGGTACTTTGTGCTGACCGCCTAATTTGTTGTGACTCTTTAGCCAATCGTTGAATAATCCATCACGAGCAACAATTATCTCGAGATGTTGCAGCGTAATGTCCTTATATCGTTTTGCCTCGTAATCGGAATTGATTTCTTGCAAACGATTGTCGAGTATGCGCGCAAACTCATCTACAGAACTCGGTTTTCTTGTGAATTCTATAACCCATTGATGGCGACATTTTGCCTGTTCGTCCATGAAAACAGGTGCTGCAGTATATTCTTTTACCTCTGCTCCGGTGGCTTGACATGCGTAATACAAGCCCTGTTCAGCGTTATCAACAATCAATTCTTCACCAAAAGCATTGATGAAATGTTTAGTACGGCCTGTGATAACGAACTTAAACGGATCGCGCTGAGTAAACTTTACGGTGTCGCCTATCATGTATCGCCAGAGCCCACACGATGTTGTTATGAGCATAGCGTAGTTTCTTCCAAGAACAACTCCTTCCAAAGGCACAATCGTTGGGTTATCTTTACCAAACTCATCCATAGGAATAAACTCATAGAACACATCGTAGTCAAGCATCAACATCATGCTCGGATCGCTCAAATCGCTCTGCAAACCGAAAAAGCCCTCACTCGCATTGTACGTCTCCATGTATCGCATATCGGGACGAGCTATAATCTGTTCGTATTGCTTTCGATATGGAGTGAATGCTATTCCACCATGAAAGAACACTTCCAAGTCTGGCCAAACCTCATCAATATGACTTTTCCCCGTAAGCTCAAGCACTCTGACAAGTACCGACATCATCCACGATGGTACTCCCGAAAGACTGGTAACGTGGCGGTTAATGGTCTCCCGAGCTATACGATCACGCTTTTCTTCGAAATCAGGAATTAGTGCTGTCTGCTTCTTTGGACAACGAATAAAGTTGGCAATGATACCAAGATTCTCAATAAGTATTGCGCTCAAGTCGCCCACTAAACTGCCTTGAACATTGAAATTTGGGGCATGGCTGCCTCCAAGTATCAGTGCTTTACCATCAAAAACACGTGAGTTTGGATTGTTCATGAGATACAAAACGACAGAATCGCGACCTCCGGCGTAATGGATATTGTTAAGTCCGTCACTGCTGACAGGTATGAATTTAGACTTGTCGTTTGTCGTTCCCGATGACTTTGCATACCACTTCACACGACCAGGCCATAGCACATTGGTCTCGCCATGACGCATTCGGTCGATGTAGGTCTTCAGTTCTTCATAAGTATTGACGGGAACATAATTTGCGAAAGACTCGTATGAAGAGATGTTTTCGAATCGGTGCAAATGTCCATATTCTGTATCGGCAGCTTTTGATAGTAGCCGTTTTAAGACGTTTCGCTGCAAATCGACAGCGTGAGAGTAATGCTTTTCAATCTCTGTCTGACGCGAACTGAAGAGCCGTTTAGCTATAGTTGTTATGCTCATTCCTTCACTATGATATTAGTATGATACATATTTAAGCCCACAAATGTAACATTAATTTTTTCGATAGACAAAGATTAGAAGTCTGTTTTCAACTGTTAAACCAATTCGAAATCAAGTTGTCGCTTATCAATATTTGCTTTTGCCACACGTATTTTCACTGCATCGCCAAGTCTATAGCGACGATGATGACGTCTGCCAACAAGTGAAAAATTCTTCTCATCGAGCTCATAATAATCGTCATCGAGGCTATGCATCGGCACTAAACCTTCGCAATGGTTGCTGTCTATCTCACAGTAAAAGCCGTAAGACTGTATTCCGCTGATATGGGCATCAAACTCTTCGCCAATGAAAGTACTCATAAATTCAACCATTTTGTACTTTATTGACTCTCTTTCTGCATTCTGAGCCACTTGCTCCATGTCGCTCGAATGTTGGCATTGTTGTTCATAATAGTCTTTATTTGCAGACCTTCCACCAGCCTGATAGCGCGTGAGAAGACGATGAACCATAGTGTCGGGATATCGGCGAATGGGCGAAGTGAAATGGGTATAGTAGTCGAATGCTAATCCATAGTGCCCAATATTATGCACGCTATATTTGGCTTTCATCATCGCTTTCAATGCTATTATCTCTACAAGCTTTTGTTCCCCACGTCCTTGACAATCGTCCATGAGTGTGTTTAGGCTGCGAGAGATAGCCGAACGCGTACCAGTTGTTTTCACCTTGTAGCCAAATCTCTTCACAAACTGGCGCAAATCCTCGAGCTTTGTTGGGTCAGGCTGGTCGTGAATACGATAAGGTAACGTCTTAGCACGTGTGCCTTTCTTCACTCTTCCGATACTTTCAGCAACTTTGCGGTTGGCTAAAAGCATAAATTCTTCTATCAATTTGTTTGCGTCTTTCGACTTTTTGTAGTAGCAGCGTGTTGGTTTTCCGTCTTTATCAACATCAAAATGTAGTTCTTCTCTATCGAATTTCACTGCTCCATCGTTAAATCTCTGAGTGCGAAGTCGCTTTGCGAGCATATCAAGAAGGCATAGTTCCTCACCATATTCGCCCACATATTTATTATTATTAGGTATAGGTGCAGGTTCTCCTGTGCCGTCAACAACTCCGTTTTGTTCAAGTATTGCTTGTGCTTCTTCGTATGCAAAGCGTCTGTTTGAGCGTATTATTGTGTGGCAAAGACGCCAATCTATTATCTCAGCTTTATCATTAAGCAGGAATATTGTGCTGTAACAGAGTTTGTCTTCATTTGGTCGGAGCGAGCAAACAAAGTTGCATAAGTGTTCGGGAAGCATCGGAATGGTACGGTCAACGAGGTAAACGCTTGTTGCCCGGCGTTGTGCTTCCTTGTCAATTGGAGAGTTTTCGTGTACGTAATGCGATACATCAGCAATGTGAACACCCACTTCCCAAAGTCTTTCTTTCGTCTTTGCCTTGACTATCTTATTGCCTTCAGACTTTTCGTCCTTATCAGAATCAAACCATCGAGCTACACTTGTGTTTTCGTCGAAAGGTCGAATTGAAAGTGCATCATCGTAATCTTTGGCATCATAAGGGTCTATAGTGAATGTTGTTACTTCACGAAAATCGACGCGTTCTGCCACATCTTGCTCAGTGATTTTCCCGCTAATCTTTCTGGCAAGCTCTTCTAAATGTTTCGGATATTTATATGGTAATCCATATTTTGCTAATATCGCGTGCATCTCGGCAGTGTTTTCTCCTTGTTTACCGAGCACATCCACAACCTCGCCAACAATGTTTTTCTTCTCTCGTGAAGGCCATTGCGTAATTCTAACCACAGCTTTATCGCCCGTTTTACCGCCTTTTAGCGAGCGTTTTGGTATCATAATGTCATGCACGAAGATATTGCTTTCAGTGATGAGGAAGGCATAATCGCGCTCAACCTGTAGTCTTCCAACAAACTGATCAGTCTTTCTTTGAATGATTTCTGTTACCATTGCCTCTTTTGCCTGATTCTGACGGCGTGCCATAAGCGTAACTTTCACGCGGTCGCCATCAAATGCGAAGAGCGAATTTCGTTCTACAACGAGTATTGGTTCATCACTTCCATCGGCAATAAAAAGGTTCTTTCCGTTCGATTTTCTATGAAAAATGCCTTCTTGTACTTGTCCTTCCACGTTCAAACGGTAACTACTATCACTTACTTTTACGAGGAAATCATCCCACGCCATTTCCTCAATCGCATTGATGGCAAGCATCTTTGCGGGGTGAGTATCTAATCTTAAGAGTTTGAATATCTGCTTAAAAGAGAATGTAACATTTGGTTGCGACTGGAAAAGATTTATCAATGCGTCGCTCACGATGCGTTTATTCAGGCGTCGCCCCTTAGTTTTTCCTTTTGCCATGTTTATCTGTTTTTAGTTCAATTTACGTATGATTGTCAGTCCGTCTCGTAGAGGTAGGATAATTTTTTCTACTCGTTCATCGTTAGCTACATGGTCATTAAACTGCTCTATCCCGACAGTTTGCTTGTCATTATCATAGCTATGATCAATCACATGACCATCCCAAAGGGTATTATCAGCAAGAATGAAGGCATTGTTGGATGTTACTTTCAAAGCCATCTCATAATAATCAACATATTGTCGCTTGTCACCATCGATGAAAACCATATCAAAATCAACTCCTAACAACGGCGCTTCAATCAGTGCATTACCTATTCTGAAGTCTATTTTGGCAGCCACTGCGGAGCCATCTATCCACTTTCGGGCAAATGGTTCTATCTCGTCATTGATGTCGAAAGTATAAATCATGCCTTCATCTGTTAGCCCTTCAGCCATACTTATTGCGCTATATCCGCTGAATGTGCCTATCTCAAGAACATTTTTTGGACGAATCATGCGCACTAACATCTTCAGAATACGTCCTTGCAGATGCCCACTTGCCATACGTCCATGTAGTAATTCTATGTTTGTAGCACGATAAAGGCGGTATAGATAGTCTCCTTCTCCGTCTATGTGGTTAAGAATATATTCGTCAATTTGGTTGTTATTGGTCATTGTTCGAATGCTTCGTTCTCTGCCATTTCTATTATTTCATCTCGCGTAAGCACCTTAGGTTTTACGCTAACACTGCTTAAATCGAGGTTGTCTATTTCCTTTTCGGCTTTCTTTACCTTATCAGCCGAATTGTCTTTCTTAGTTCCACTAATCTTATTTTTATCCTTTTCATCGATTGTTTTACTTACGATGAAATCGTCTTTACTACTAATGTCAGGCACGATGGATGTGGGCATTTCTTCCATTTTTGTACGATTGGCTTTCGATGCGAACACTTCATCGATGAATTTGGGGTTTTTTCTCAATCTGTCAAGTGTTAATCGCGCTGCAATCTGTTGGCTTTCCTTCTTTGAATAGCCCTTTCCTTCACATCCTTCTACATCTTCTATATCTACTCTATAGCAAAAAACAGGGCTTCCGTCCTTATCTTTTTCTGACGAAATAAGCTTAAAATCTACTCTGATGCGATTCTTTTGCGACCATTCCAGTAGCTTCGACTTGAAGTTTACCTCTTTCTTTGCCACCTTATCTATATTTATTATAGCAGAAAGTATGCGTTTATTGACAAATCGTTGACATGCTTTATAACCTCTGTCAAGATAGATTGCACCCACAAGAGCTTCAAAAGCGTTTCCGCCCAGATAGCTGTTATGCGATTGAAAGCGGGTTTTCGACACTATCATTTCATCGATACCCATTTCGTGGGCAATCTTGTTAAGAGTGTCTCTTTGCACTAATTTAGAACGAGTATTTGTGAGAAAGCCCTCTCTCTTGCCTTGAAAATGATTGTAAACTATATCGCTTACTACAGCACTTAATATTGCATCACCGAGAAATTCGAGTCGTTCGTTATTTATAGGGCGTCCTTTCTCACGTTTGCCTCCACTTCTATGCATCAGCGCGAGGCGATAAAAGTCTAAGTTATGTGGATAGAATCCTATTATGTTTCTCAATGAAACAAGAAGCTCCCTGTCTTTTGTGAAAGGGAGCTTCAGGCTATCTATAATGTTTATTATCGTAAATAGCATTTCTTGTTTTGTTAAAATATACCGTCACACATATCTGTGCGACGTACGAATAATCAGGGAATTATCCCTCGTACTTCTTGAAAACGACACATGCGTTGTGTCCTCCAAATCCGAAAGTGTTGCTCAATGCAGCTCTGACGGTGCGCTTTTCAGCCTTATTAAATGTAAAGTTGAGGTTGTAGTCTAACTCTTCATCTTTATCATCTTCAGCATGATTGATTGTTGGAGGTACTATATCGTTCTTCACTGCTAATATTGTAGCCATCGCTTCTATTGCTCCTGCAGCTCCAAGCAGGTGTCCTGTCATCGATTTTGTAGAACTGATATTGAGCTTATATGCAGCTTCTCCAAACAATTCTTTTATTGCTTTAGCTTCTGAAATGTCGCCAACGTGTGTCGATGTGCCGTGAACATTGATATAATCTATATCTTCTGGCTTCATGCCAGCATCTTCCAAAGCAGCTTTCATCACAAGTTTTGCGCCCAAACCTTCAGGGTGTGAGGCTGTGATATGATGTGCATCGGCACTCTCTCCTTCGCCAACCATCTCTGCATAAATCTTTGCGCCACGTGCTTTTGCATGTTCCAACTCTTCGAGTATGATACATCCAGCACCCTCACCCATGACGAATCCGTCACGACTTGCTGAGAATGGACGTGATGCTCCGGCAGGATCATCATTGCGCGTTGATAATGCTTTCATTGCATTAAATCCTCCTACACCACATTCGCAGATAGCGGCTTCAGCACCACCACTTACTATTACGTTTGCTTTACCCAAGCGAATCAGGTTAAAAGCATCAGCTATTGCATTTGTAGAACTTGCACATGCCGATGTTGTAGTATAGTTTGGACCATGAAAACCAAAGTGTATTGATATATGTCCTGATGCGATATCGCTAATCATCTTTGGTATGAAGAATGGAGAGAACTTTGGTCCTTCCTCTAAATGCTGTGCATAATACTTTACTTCTTCTTCAAAAGTCTTGATGCCACCAATACCTACACCATAGATAACTCCTATTCTGTTGAGGTCTTCTTTTTCGATATCGAGTCCTGAGTCCTTAACTCCTTGAATAGCAGAAATCATCGCCAACTGGGTGTAACGGTCGAGTTTGCGAGCCTCTTTGCGGTCAATATATTCATTGACATCAAGATTTTTGACCTCGCATGCAAATTGTGTCTTAAATTTTGAACTATCAAACAAAGTGATTGGTGCTGCACCGCTCACTCCGTTGACAAGGTTTTTCCATGTTTCTTCGGGGCTGTTGCCTACTGGTGTAACGGCTCCAAGGCCTGTTACTACTACTCTTTTTAACTCCATAACAATGTGTCGTTGATTGGTAGTACGGGTTATTTTGAAATGATCACCTTGATAACTGCACCCCTATTATATATAATAATGTATATATATAATATGTGTATGCGGATATCAAATAAGCAAATGAGGCTATAAGGAGGCATTGATTCTACTCCCTATAACCTCATATTGCTATGTTTTTAAATGAAAAAATTATTTAGAATTTTCTTCGATATAGTTAATAGCATCACCAACTGTACCTATTTTTTCTGCTTTATCGTCTGGGATTGATACTCCAAACTCTTTCTCAAATTCCATGATAAGCTCTACTGTGTCGAGCGAATCAGCACCGAGATCGTTAGTGAAACTTGCTTCTGGCTTAACCTCAGCTTCGTCAACTCCAAGTTTGTCTACGATAATAGCTTTTACTTTTGCTTCAATTTCTGACATAATTTTTCTTTTTTAATGTTAATATTCGTCTTTCAATACCCTCCTCTCAAAACCGCTGCAAAGTAACAAATTATCTTTTGTATGTGCAAATATTTTTTCTAAAAACAAACCATTTATTGCACATAACCCATAAAAGTGTGCATCTTTTTTAGCGGTTTTTATACTTATGTTTATTTGTATTCTTTTGCCTGACGCTCTCCTCTGACTACTTCGAGCGCATTTATTGCGAGTGCTTCGAGTTCATCTTCGCCTGCATATATGCACACTGGAGCCAGATAACCTACGCGTTTTGTCAGTTCGTCAACGATATATTTCCAATGAGCAATACCGCCTGTGATGATAATTGCATCTACTTTGCCACAGAATACCGCTCCTTGTGCGGCGATACTCTTTGCTACATGATATATCATTGCATCGACAATGGTTTTTGCTTTTGCGTCTCCGCTATTCACTCTGTCTTCTACTTCTCTCATATCGTTGGTTCCGAGATGCGCAGACATACCCGATTCCTTTCCTGATATGAATGACAATATAGTCTTTTCGTCATACTTCCCACTAAAGCAAAGGCGCACAAGGTCGGCTGCAGGCAGTGTTCCTGCTCTTTCAGGGGCCATTGGTCCTTCTCCGTCGAGTGCATTATTAACATCTATTGCTCTTCCTTTGCAGTGTGCTGCGACAGAGATACCACCACCAAGATGACACACAATGAGGTTCAAATCCTCATAGCGTTTGCCTTGATCTTTTGCATATCTGCGTGCGATAGCTTTCTGATTGAGGGCGTGCCATATGCTGATACGTGGCATTAGTGGCGAACCGCTCACGCGCGCCTCATCATTCAGCTCATCCACAACAACTGGGTCGGCAATGAAACTGCGGCATCCTTCAATATCTTTAGCTATATCGCTGGCTATCAGACAGCCCAAATCACAAGCATGTGAGTGTGTAGAGGTGCGTATGTCTTGCTTCATGAGGTCGTTCACTTCATACACTCCGCCTTCGAGTGGCTTTGTCAATCCGCCACGACCGATAACGGCTGCGAAGTTCATCTCTATACCTTCTTTTTTCAATTCGTCGATGACGAGTTGCTTACGAAATTCAAACTGATCAATAATTGATTTGTAAACTGATAATTCTTCCAATGAGTGAGAAATGCTGTGCTTATATATTCGCTTCTCATCTTCAAAAACTGCAATCTTAGTTGAAGTTGAACCAGGATTGATAACTAATATTTTCATTTCGTTGCTTTGTATAAATATATATTATAATATGTGTAATTTCATTTTTACGAATCTACCTTTAGCTGAGTTTTTTGTTTCTCTTGCTAAAGGTAGAAATGGTTTATCATAGTCTTAGCTGATAACTGCGAGAGCCAAACTGTATAGTTTCGATTCTTTGCTGTCGCCGCGTGAGGTTAACACAACTGGCACTAATGGTCCTCTCAGTGTTGCAGCCATGCTTGCGTGGCAGAAGCATGTCACAGCCTTATAGAAAGCGTTTCCTGCTTCAATGTCAGGGAATATCAGTGCGTCTGCTTCTCCGTTGATAGGCGATGTCAATCCTTTCTTCTTCAGAGCCTCAGCGTTACAAGCGCATTTCAGGTCGGTTGGTCCGTCAACTATGCATCGTCCGAACTCCCCGTTCTTAGCTTTTTCAATTATTTCTGGATATCCAGCAGTGAAAGGGAAATGCTTTTCCTGTATTTTTTCTGAACTATGAATGAGCGCAACACGTGGTTCTTCTACACCAAACGAACGTGCCATATCTGCCACATAGCGCACTTGCTCTATGCGTTGCTCATGAGTAGGATATGGAATCACTGCAGCGTCGGTAAAGAACAACAGTTTATTATAAGTAGGTATATGTGCACAAGCAATGTGTGTCAACACTTTTCCTTTTGGAAGTATTCCTGTTTCTTTATTTAACACGGCACGCAACATATTGTCGGTATTGATAAGTCCTTTCATCAATACGTCGGCTTTCTCCTCGCGCACCAAAGCTACAGCTTTTGCAGCAGCATCGTCTTGGTCGTCAGCATCAATGATACTGAAATTCTCTTTCATTGCCATCAGCTCTGCATTAGCTTCGATTTCTGCACGTCCACCTACAAAAATGGCAGTAATAAAGCCGCCTTCGAGCGCTTTTCCTACTGCATACTGCGTCGAAGCATCTGTGGCACAAACCACAGCAACACGCTTTTTCTCACCTTTTGACGATAGGTGAGCAATCAGTTCATCAAAATTTTTAATTGGTTCCATTGTTTTTATATATGTTTATTCTTCTATTTTTTACAGTTTTTTCAAGACGAGCGCAAAGTTAACATTTTTGTTTTAATCGGCGCGACATTAATTGCCAAAATTGCACATTTTTGGGAAAAATATGCAAAAATTAGGCTTTTGACCTTCAAAAATACAAAAATAAAAGGCCGACCTTTCTCAGGTGAGCCTTTCGACTTTCATAGTGAAGATTTTGAAACTTATGAAACGATTTTGTATTATGAAGAAATTATTAAGCTTACTCATTGTTTGTTGTCGGCGACTTGCAATTATATTCAAAGCATATTGCATTTTTCTTTCTTCTTGATTACTTTTTTCTTGCTAAATATTGACTTTTATTTGCCACTCGGCTGCGTCATTATTCGTAGTCACACAACAGCGTTTTTATTTTTACGATGCAAAAGTATTAGTCTTGATATATGCCGCCAAACTTTTCTTGTTTTATTCTTTTCAATTTTGACAAATTGTTAAAAATCACGCAAAAACCGCTTAAAATGGACGTTTCTTTATAGATTTTTTCTGTCATTTGACTTGTTGTTTATATAAAAATTGTAATTTTGCAGGCGCAAAAATA
>AUXO010197742.1_pt1 | contig 10310 bp, 9 predicted proteins | sample 768731 | NCBI WGS metagenome assembly AUXO01 (sample SAMN02715735, study PRJNA202380) | gut metagenome | biome: sheep rumen | host: Ovis aries | place: New Zealand: Palmerston North | reverse complement strand
TCAGCCTTGCGAGGCAGAACCTTATGGATGTCATTCAGCTGCACGGTTCGGAGAGCGACGACGAGATACGAATGCTGCGGGAGAGGACAGGTAAGTATGTCATCAAGGCATACCGTATCGACAGCGGTGCCGATATTGAGCGGGCCGCGATAAGCCCGGCAGACATGATACTGCTTGATCACGGATCCGGAGGGAGCGGAGAGGCTTTCGACTGGTCGCTGGTCCGGGACATTGGCAGAAGCTTCATCCTGGCGGGAGGCCTGACTCCGGAAAATGTTCTTGAGGCGGTCATGAGGACATGTCCGGAGGCTGTCGATGTCAGCTCCGGAGTAGAAACGGACCAGGCTAAGGACGAGGAGAAGGTACGAAGGTTTGTTGAGGCAGTGAGAAGTGTACATCTGCATCCGCGTCAGCTCCGGAGTAGAAACGGATCAGGCCAAGGATGAGGAGAAGGTACGAAGGTTTGTTGAGACAGTGAGAAGTATACATCTGCAGCCCGCGTCAGCTCCGGAGTAGAAACAGATCAGGAAGCAGATACGGGAGAGGCCGGGGGCTGAATTCATAAGCTGCAAAGGAGGTAAGCATGGCACTTAATGCGGATTCGAGCGGAAGGTTTGGACAGTTCGGCGGACGTTACATTCCGGAAACGCTCATGAATGCGGTAATAGAGCTTGACGAGGCGTACACACATTTCAAAAATGACGGAAGCTTCAGGCAGGAGCTGAAAACACTCTTTAATGAGTACGCAGGCAGGCCGAGCCGCCTGTACTACGCGGAGAAGATGACGAAGGATCTCGGAGGGGCGAAGATCTATTTCAAGAGAGAGGACCTGAACTTCACCGGGGCGCACAAGATCAACAATGTGCTCGGACAGGCGCTGCTTGCGAAGAAGATGGGAAAGACCAGGCTCATCGCCGAGACGGGGGCGGGACAGCACGGTGTCGCCACCGCAACGGCGGCGGCGTACTTCGGGATGGAGTGCGTGGTCTTCATGGGGAAGGTGGATACAGAACGCCAGGCTCTCAACGTCTACAAGATGAAGCTTCTCGGGGCGGACGTCGTCCCGGTCACCAGCGGAACCGCGACGCTGAAGGACGCGGTATCAGAGGCGTTCCGCGAGTGGACAAACCGTATCGCGGACACCCACTACTGCCTTGGGTCAGTCATGGGGCCGCACCCGTTTCCGACGATAGTCAGGGACTTCCAGTCGGTAATCTCATTGGAGGCGAGGGAGCAGATACTTGAGGCGGAGGGACGGCTGCCGGACGCTGTGCTCGCCTGCGTGGGCGGAGGCTCGAACGCTATAGGGTCGTTCTATCATTTTATAGATGACGAAGATGTGCAGCTGATCGGATGCGAGGCCGCGGGGCGCGGAATTGACACGTTCGAGACCGCCGCGACAGTAAGCACGGGAAGACTTGGAGTATTTCACGGTATGAAGAGCCTGTTCTGCCAGGACCGGTTCGGGCAGATCGCCCCGGTGTATTCCATTTCCGCGGGACTTGACTACCCGGGAATCGGGCCGGAGCACGCCTACCTGAACTCGATCGGGAGAGCGAAGTACGTCCCGGTCACGGATGAGGAGGCGGTACAGGCCTTCGAATACACAAGCCGCACCGAGGGCATCATCCCGGCGATAGAGTCTTCACACGCGATAGCCCACGCTGTCAGGCTCGCGCCTCAGATGGACAAGGACAGGATCCTGATAGTGACGATCTCCGGACGGGGCGACAAGGACTGCGCGGCGGTCGCGAGATACCGCGGCGCTGATATTCCATTGACTTGAGCATAGGAGCGCCGGCTTCTGCATATGTGGGAATATCAGACTGGCGGAAAAATACAGAACGGGAGGATGCATCATGAGCAGAATCAGTGAAGCGTTTGCGCACGGCAAAGCATTCATACCATTTATCACAGCAGGGTATCCGGACCTTGAGACGACCAGGAGCGTGGTGAAGGCCGCGCAGGAGAACGGCGCCGATCTTATAGAGATCGGAATCCCGTTTTCTGATCCGACCGCGGAGGGGGCTGTGATTCAGAACGCAAATGCCGCCGCGCTGGAGGGCGGGGTTACGACGGACCAGGTACTTGATTTCGTCAAAGGACTTCGCGATAATGACGGGATTACCGTTCCAATGGTATTCATGACATACGCAAATGTGATATATTCATATCACGAGGGCGGCGACGGCCCGATTGACGGAGCGTCAGGAGAGGACCGCGGCCGTTACGGCTTCTGCCGCAGATGCGCTGAGGCCGGTATCGACGGCCTGATCCTTCCGGATGTGCCGTTCGAGGAGAAAGAGGAATTCAGACAGGCATGCAGAGCTGCCGGTATAGATCTGATCTCGCTGATAGCGCCTACCAGCGAGGAGAGAATCGACATGATAGCTTCGGACGCGGACGGCTTTATATATGTAGTTTCGTCACTGGGCGTCACCGGAGTGCGGACTAAGATCACGACCGATATCGGCGCAATCACAGACAGGATCAGATCTGTCACAGATGTCCCGTGCGCTGTAGGCTTCGGAATCTCGGCGCCGGAGCAGGCTGCTGCGATGGCAGCTCTGTCTGACGGCGCGATCGTCGGCTCGGCGATCATTAAAATAATCGGAAAGTACGGAAAAAATGCTGCTCCTGAGGTCGGAAAGTACATAAGGAGCATGAAGGACGCGGTAAGAAACATATCGTAAAATAGAGAGGATCCTCAGAATTATGCTTCGTGAAGAGACAGTTGAGGAAATATCAGACGGCAGGCTTTATACGGCAAATGACATGGTACGGGTCGGAACAAATGACTGCAGCGGCTGCAGCGACTGCTGCCGAATGGGTCCAGTGATCGTGCTGGATCCGCTGGACGTATTTGAACTGAACCGTTTTCTCGGCCGGAGCTTTGAAGAACTGCTGAACGATACGATAGAACTGAAGGTTATCGACGGGCTGATCCTTCCCGTACTTAAGCTTGTGAAGGACAGCTCTCATGAAAAGACTCCGTCAAAGGTGCCGCAAGGCAGCGGTTCGTCTGAGACGCTGTCCTGCAATGCGCAGGGAAACCCGCTTTCTGCAGCAGGCGATACATCAGATGAGGCCATGGTGTGTCCGTATCTCGGGGATGACGGGCGCTGTTCCATCCATGACTTCAGGCCCGGCATCTGCCGCCTGTATCCTCTGGGCAGAAGCTGGGAGAACGGAGACTTTCATTATATTCTTCAGGTCAACGAGTGTACCCGCCCGGCGGTGACAAAGATGAAGGTGAGGAAATGGCTGGGGATCCCCGGCCTTTCCGCATATGAAGACTTCTGCAGAAGCTGGCACTCGGTTCTGGAAAAGACGCGCCTTCTTCTGGAGGGAACCGAACCGGACAGCGCTCTTCGACGACGGGTGTGCATTTACATACTCCGGCAGTTCTACATGTGCGACTGGAACGTGGACGACTTCTATTCCACGTTCGAAGCAAGACGGGGCGAAGCCATGGGAAAGCTGGGATTCGCGCAGCCGGCACGCGGCACCTCGGCAGGTCTGCCGGCAGAGGATTTTGGATTACTCTGATGGCGGAATTGAATGTAATGTGTTAGAATAACCCCCGTTATGGATACAATTAAAAACCTGTATACAAAATACCGCGAACTCATCGTCTATTTTATCACCGGCGTACTCACCACCTTGGTGAACTGGGCTTCATATGCCGTCCTGGTCAGAATGGCCGGCTGGAGCGTGGCGGCGTCAAATACCGCCGCCTGGATCATCGCCGTGATCTTTGCCTATGTCACGAACAAGCTCTGGGTATTCCGCAGCTACAGCTGGAAGATCGGCTTCGTGCTTCGCGAGGCCGCTCTTTTTATCGGCGCAAGGATACTGACGGGGATCTTCGAGATCGTGAGTGTTCCTTTTCTTGTGAATATAGGCCTCAGCCAGCCGCTCTTCGGTGTGAAGGGCATGTGGGCGAAGATACTGGTGAGCGTGGCAGTCATGGTGCTCAATTATGTTTTCTCCAAGCTGATCGTATTCCGGAATACCGGTGATAAGCAGTGACGGAACGGGGAGATTCTCATGCTTTCTGTAGTGATTCCTGCATATAACGAGGAGCTGATGGTCAGCAAGACCGCAAGTGTCTTGAGCGGGCTTCTGGAGCAAGAGCATATCCCGTATGAGCTGATCTTCATCGATGACGGGTCAAAGGACGGGACGTGGAGAGAGGTCTGCGAGGCACATTCTGAAAATGAAAATGTGCGGGGAATTCATTTTTCCCGCAACTTCGGCAAGGAGGCGGCGATCTTCGCGGGTCTGTCCGAGTCGCGAGGCGAGTGTGCCGCGGTCATGGACTGCGATCTGCAGCATCCTCCGGCAACCCTGGTGGAGATGTACCGGTGCTGGGAGGACGGCTTCGAGGTCGTCGAGGGAGTGAAGCGTACCCGCGGAAAGGAATCCGCGGCTCACCGGACGGCGACGGGAATCTTCTACGGGATTATGTCGAGAGCTGTAAAGATCGATATGTCACGGGCGTCAGACTTCAAGCTTCTGGACCGTAAGGCCGTGGACAGCCTGCTTGAGATGCCTGAGCGAAATGCATTCTTCCGCGCCATGAGCTCATGGATCGGATTCCGCCAGAAACAGGTTGAGTTTGACGTGCAGGAACGCGAGGCCGGGGAGTCAAAATGGTCCACCCGCAGGCTGGTATCCTACGCGATCAGCAATATAGTAGGCTATTCGACGGCGCCTATGCAGATAGTGACCGGGGCCGGAATCGTTGTGTTCCTGCTCGCGATCGTGCTCGGCATTCAGACGCTTGTGCGGTACTGCACCGGGCATGCCGTGGAGGGCTTCACGACGGTCATACTGCTGATCCTGCTGATCGGGAGTGTGATCATGATCTCGCTTGGAATCATAGGCTACTACATAGCACGGATCTATGAGGAGACAAAGCGCAGGCCGAAGTATATCATTTCAAAGAAGATCTAAGACAGTTTCTGCACGGATTAATCAGTACTTCTACGGAAATGCAGCCCGTTCGCCGGGCTGCATTTCTTCATGAATTTATTATGAAAAATGTTAACAGATTATTGAGTACGAAGCATGAAACTGGTATAATGCCTTTCGGTTTTTTATTGGAGCGAGGTTAAATATGAGTAGTAATGAAGCATTTGCGAGGGAAAAAACACGGACGAAGGTGATCCGGTTTCTTCTTTATTTTGTAATCACTTTCTTTGTGATCGCCGGAAGGAGCGCGCAGTGGGTTCTTCAGGAGTGGGGAGACCTGACTCTTGACGAGGTGCTGTTTACGATGACACAGCCGCTTACCGGAACGGATTCAGGTATCATCATGAGCTACTTCGTATACGCGGTCGTGCCGGGAGTTGTTATTCTGGTGGCTCTTATGGTGGTGGAACATATCTTCCTGATGAAGAAGCAGCCGCCAAAGGGAAGCAGGACGAAGGATGAGAACGGAAAGAAGATCCGTGTTCCGGCTGAACTGACGCCTGAGATGGAGTCTGAGCTCAGGGCGGACCATGAGAAGAAGAACACCAGGGTCAGAAGCATTCTGAGAGCCTGGCTCCTGCCCGCATGCGGCGTGGCGGCGGCAGTTTTCGGCATTATCCAGATATCGGGACTGTGGATAAAGCTTGGCGTATCTGAGCATCTGAGCTCTCTCGGCGAGGAATCCACGTGGATTGAGGACAACTATGCGGATCCGAAGTCGGTGAAGCTTACCTTCCCCGAGAAGAAGCGCAACCTGATATACATATTCCTGGAATCCATGGAGGTGTCATACTCCGACAAGAAGAGCGGCGGACTCTTCGATACGAACTACATTCCGCGCCTTACGAAGCTGTCCGAGGAAAATGAGAACTTCTCCGGCAAGGATAAGACGGTTCTCGACGGAGGCAATTCTCTCAAGTATACGACCTGGACAATGGGAGGAATGTTCGCGGCTACCAGCGGACTTCCGCTGAAGATCCCGCTTGAGCTCAAGGGCGTCGGCACCAACTTCATGAACACACAGACATCGTTCTTCTCGGATCTCACCTGCCTGGGAGACATCCTTGAGGCTGAGGGCTACGATATGAACATGAGCTTCGGCTCTGACGCGACCTTCGGAGGAAGGCGTCTGTGCTTCACTGAGCACGGAAATTTCAACTTCTATGACTGGAAGCACTACACTACCAACGGCGAGCTGCCGAGCGATTACAAGGTATGGTGGGGATTCGAGGATGAGAAGCTGTTTAACTTCGCGAAGGACAGGCTGACACAACTCGGAGAGGGCGACAAGCCCTTCGACTTCACGATGCTTACGGTGGATACGCATTATCCTGACGGCTATGTCTGTGATCTGTGCGGAGATGAGTATGACACTCAGTACGCCAATGTCATCAAATGCTCCGACAACCAGGTTGCGGATTTTGTGGAATGGTGCCAGCAGCAGCCTTGGTATGAGAATACGACTATCATCCTGTCAGGCGATCATCCGACCATGAACAAGGAGTTCTGCTCATCGGCGTCTTACGATTACCGCAGGAAGGTATACACTGCGTACATCAATGCTCCGATCACTCCGGAACGTGACGATTACAGAGAATTTGCCACGGTTGACAACTTCCCGACCACTCTGGCTGCTCTTGGCGTTGAGATCGAGGGCAACCGCCTCGGCCTCGGCACGAACCTGTTCTCATCCGAGGACACGCTTGTGGAGCGTGACGGCCTGGACTTTGTGAATACAGAGCTTCAGAAGGCGTCAAAGTGGATGGATGAGCAGTCCGACCTGCAGGAGGTCTCCGCTGATATCGAGTATCGCGATTATGATCCGGAAACTCAGACCATCACGATGGTTCTCACGAATGTGACGAGTGATGAGGTTGACAGTTTCCATGTGTCGATGCATATGTACGGCTACATCATAAACGGTAAGGACTATGTATCATGGTCTGATTCTGTGGAGGAGAAACCGGGAGAGCATGTGGTCACGATAAAGATTCCGACTGACAAGGCCTTCAACGGCAGGATCAAGATACAGCCGCACTGCATGATAGACGGCGTCAGAGGCATTCACCTCGATACGCATTATTATCATCTGTCATATGACGAGGGCGGCGCGAACGCGGAAGCGTACCAGTGCGACCGCTATGGAGAAGAGCTGAAGCAGCCGACCTTCTGGGATAAGGTTGCGCAGTGGTGGTCAGGACTGTGGCCGCTGTAAAGCTTACAGGCTGTGATTAATCAGCCTTAATTCCTCAGCTTTGACCGGCTGCGAAGGCGCAGCCGGTCAAAGCTGAGTCTTTATTATCACAGGCTGATCTCTATCTTCCGCCCTGTCGGCTGATACCTGCAGCATCTGACTCCTGCGGCGTTGAGCATCCTCAGCGACGCGATATTGTTCGGCGCGTCACGGTACTTGTCGTCCCCGTAGATAACCGTGCGGATGCCGGACTGAATCACCGCCTTGGCGCATTCATTGCACGGGAAGAGGGTGACGTACAGCCTCGCTCCCTCAAGCCCCGGGCCGCGGTAATTGAGTATCGCGTTCAACTCACTGTGGACAGAGTACGGATACTTTGTCTTCAGCTCGTCACCGTCGTCGGCGCTGCGCACCCAAGGAAATTCGTCGTCAGAGCATCCGTTGGGAAGACCGTTGTAGCCCATGGACAGGATCTTGTTGTCGCTGCTGACTATGCAGGCTCCGACCTGAGTGTTTGGATCCTTGGACCTGAGAGCGGCCAGGTGCGCGACTCCCATAAAATACTCGTCCCAGGAAATATAATCTTTTCTCTTATCGCTCATGTCACACTCCCGATTAATAATAAATACCTGAGGATACACTGATTATATCAGCGTTTCCTTCGAGCCCTTGGCGGATTGCGTCAGGAAACGCTGAAGTGGAACAGATTAACAATACGGCCGCCTTGTAATAAGGCGGCCATGATACAACACGTGTTTTTACTTCGTACCGAAGATGCGGTCTCCCGCGTCGCCAAGACCGGGAACGATGTATCCGTGGTCATTGAGATGTTCGTCAAGAGCCGCGATATAGATATCGACATCAGGATGGTCCTTCTGAAGACGCTCAACGCCCTCCGGCGCGGCGATGATGTTCATGAGACGGATATGCCGGCAGCCGTGCTCCTTGAGCATGGTGATTGCTGCCGAGGCGCTGCCTCCGGTCGCGAGCATGGGATCGACCACGAAGACCTCTCTCTCGCCGCAGTCCTCAGGGAGCTTGCAGTAGTACTCAACCGGCTCGAGAGTCTCGGGATCACGGTAGAGTCCGATGTGCCCTACCTTTGCCGCCGGGATCATGGTCAGAACACCGTCGACCATTCCAAGTCCGGCGCGCAGGATCGGGATGACCGCGAGCTTGCGTCCTGACAGCTCTTTGACGGTGGTCTTCGAGATCGGGGTTTCAATCTCGACATTCGACATCTTCAGGTCACGGGTCGCCTCATAGCACATAAGCCCGGCAATTTCGGATACGATCGTCCTGAAGTCCTTGGTTCCGACTTCCTTCCGACGGATAACTCCGACCTTGTGCTGAATCAGCGGATGATCAAGAATCATAACTTTTGACATTTCAGACCTCCTTATACGGTTGCATCGGTGCTAAATGCTCTTGCCTGTTGTCGGGGAAGCCCCTGCGCGGGGTTCCTCAGATATCCTCTCGCATCGAGTCCTGCTGGAGCCGGGTCTCCTCCATACTCAGGATCTTTGACAGCCGAAGGACATATACCTTTAACGTCTCATATGTGCGGTTGTAATCCGCAAGGCTTCCGCCGTACGGATCTTCTATATCTTCATCCGCCTGGATATACGAGGCGAGGGTAAACACGTTGCGGGCGTTCTCCTGATCTTTCAGAAGGCGTTCCATCTGATGGGTATCCATAGTCAGGATCAGGGTGCGGTCATCGAAGTCATCCTCGGTCAGCTGTTCGCTGACGTGATCCTTCATGGACAGTGAGTGGCTGACCAGAACCGCCTCGGCTTTTGGGTTGATAGGTTCCGGAAACAGAACGACGAGCCCCTTCGAGGTGATCAGTATATCTTCAAGAAGAAATTCCTGCTGCAGGATCGCCTCCGCCATCGGACTTGTCGAGGTGTCACTCTCGCTGACAAAGATCAGTTTATCATAGTGTTTCATGACGAAACCTTCCTATACCTTGAGAATGTGGTGTCCCGCCGCTTTGATCAGGCGGTTCATAATGGCCATCCCGATCCGGGGGGTGTCAAATGATTCGGAATAGATCACGTCGACGCCGAGATCATCGAACTCACGCAGAATCCCGAACAGATGACGTGATATCGTGATCTCTCTGGCGCGGCTTCCCGCCGACCGTACGATCCCGCAGCTGTATGAAGAGGCGTCCTCATCCGCGGCGATGATACCGCAGGCCTGTCCGCGTGAGATTGCTTCGCGCGCCATGGACTCTATGGCCGCGCGCACATTTTCCTCACTGCCCTCGACGATGGTGAGCTCCGCCTTCGGGGCGTAATGCCGGTACTTCATGCCGGGAGCCTTGGGGCGGAATGAGGGATCATCACTGTGAAGCCCCGGGTCCATGCGGACTTCTCCGAGAACATCCCTGAGCATATCAAGACTGATATATCCGGGACGCAGGACCATAGGCACGCTTTCGGTGAGATCGATGATTGTCGATTCCAGGCCGATTCCAACGCTGCCGCCGTCTATTATCATATCGATCTTTCCGTCAAGATCGTCCATGACATGCTTCGCCGTGGTTGGACTTGGCCTTCCGGAGGTGTTCGCGCTTGGAGCCGCGATGTAGCCTCCCCCGGATTCTATCAGCGCGAGGGCGATGTCATGATCGGGCATCCTGACCGCAACAGTATCCAGACCGCCGGTAACTGATAATGGAACATGGGCGCTTCTCGGCATGATCATGGTAAGAGGCCCGGGCCAGAAAGCATCCGCGAGCATAAGAGCCTGCCCGGGAACCTCGCCGACAATATAGTCAAGACTTTCCATGCCGGAAATATGGACGATCAGCGGGTTGTCGGAGGGGCGGCCCTTGGCGCTGTAGATCCGCGCCGAAGCTTCCGGGTCAAGAGCGTTGCCGCCGAGCCCGTAAACCGTCTCGGTCGGAAATGCGACCAGGCCGCCTGACTTTATTATGCTCCCTGCCTTTTCCATGAGACCTTTGTCAACGCCGCGCCTCATGTCAGCCAATATTGTTTCCATAGATCCTCTCAAAACTATGATTATGATTAATCGCCGGACGCGATTGTTGATCTCTCCGCGCTCTGCTGTCTTAATACCGCTCGGGCCGGCACTGTACAGGCGTCCGAAGGACGTTATGCCCGACACA
>AUXO018749506.1_pt1 | contig 10311 bp, 11 predicted proteins | sample 768731 | NCBI WGS metagenome assembly AUXO01 (sample SAMN02715735, study PRJNA202380) | gut metagenome | biome: sheep rumen | host: Ovis aries | place: New Zealand: Palmerston North | reverse complement strand
CTGAAACAAGGTTAGAGCACTTAGCACTGACACTGATACAACCCACGTTGAATGTGTTTGCTTATTACATAGAAAAAAATCTTAATAATTTAAGAATATGAATAGTGACTAAAATAAGGTGTGATAATAAAGAGAAGGCGATTATATGAAGAGTATAAATGAGAAAATAGCTGAATTAAAATTACTAAAACAAGAAACTAAAATGTTAAAGCAACAATACGAAAGTATAACTGATATGGATGAATTTAAACAGTATTTTAAAGATATAAGTAGTCCATTAAGTGATCCTCGTGATTCGATGGTTGTAATTATTACTCCAGATAATAAATTTTATAAACGAGGAAAAAAATATCATTCTGATATGACTTCTGAATTACTATATGAAATAAATTATCAAACTTATGATTTAAAGAGTATGGACCGAAGTATTGGAAAATATATATCTAATGAATTAGGTTATGTATATATTAGAACAATGGTAATGGGACCTAGTATAATAAATGTTCCAAGTCAGGGTGTTAGTAATTATCAATGTGGAAAACTAAAAGAATTGAATGATTTAGTTAAAATTATAAATAAAAAACGCCCACAAAAAAATAAAATGTTATTTGTATATAATGATAGAGATGGAGAATTAAAAGATAATTTAGATGGATTAATAAATGAAATAGAAATTGTTGAAAAGGCACGTAAATTATAATTTGGAGGTAGTATGAAAATATTTATAGGATGTTCATCCAGTGATGAAATAGATAGAAACTATTTAATTGAAAGTGAAAAATATTTAGAAAAAATATTTGCTGAAGATAATGATTTAGTCTTTGGTGCTTGTAATAAAGGTATTATGGGTAGTGCTTATAAAGCTGCCATTAAAAATAAAAGGCAAGTAATTTCATTATGCACTAAAGCTTATCAAGATGATTTAAATATGTTAAACAGTAATGAAAGTTTAATAACAAATTCAATAATGGAGAGAACAGAAAAATTATTAAATATCTGTGATGCTATAGTATTCTTGCCTGGTGGAGTAGGAACAATGTGTGAATTATTTTCGGCCATAGATAGTAAAAGAACTAAAGAATTTGATAAACCAATTATTATTTATAATATTAACAATTATTTTGATGATGCAATTAACATGCTAAATAAGATTTATAAAGAAAAATTTTCTGATGAAAGTATAAGAGATTGCTATCATATTTCAACCTCATACGAAGACACAATAGATTATTTAAATAATTATGAAAAGCAACATATTTAATTATGTTGTTTTTATTTGTCGTCTTTTTAATCAATAACTTTGTTTAAAAAGACAAAATATTCAACACTATAATCATAGAATAGTAAGAGGAAGGAAAGGATGATAATATGTTTAATGAATTTGATGAAGAAGCAAGAAGGGTTTTAGTTAGAGCTAAAGAAGAAATGTTAGATTTAAAACATCCTTATGTAGGTAGTGAGCATTTGCTCCTTGCATTATTAAAAACAGATAGTAAATTAACTAAGGAATTGAATAATTATAAAATTAATTATAACAATTTTAAGAAAGAATTAATAAATATAGTAGGTAAAGGAACTAAAAAAAGTGAATGGTTTTTGTATACACCTTTGTTAAAAAGAGTGTTAGAAAATGCTGTTATTGATAGTAAAGAACTTGGTAGTAATAAAGTTACTATTAATCATTTGTTTTCATCATTATTAGAAGAAGGAGAAGGAGTTGCAATCAGGATATTAATAGGAATGAATATTAATATAGATGATTTGTATAATAATTTCAGTTCAAAAATTTTAGCTATAAAAACTGACTATAGGGAAAGTTTACTTATAGATGAGATAGGAAATGATTTAACGAAACAGGCACAAGAAGAAGGTTTTGATCCAGTAGTTGGACGTGATAATGAGACAAAGCGTGTAATTGAAATATTATCTAGAAGAACTAAGAATAATCCTATTTTAATAGGTCCAGCTGGGGTAGGAAAAACTGCTGTTGTAGAAGAATTAAGTAGATTAATCGCTCTTGGCGAAGTACCAATGTTTTTAAAAAATAAAAAAATTATTTCGATAAATATGGCAAGCATAGTTTCTGGAACTAAATATCGTGGTGAGTTTGAAGAACGAATGAACAAGATTTTAACTGAATTAGAAAATGATCGTGATGTTATTTTATTTATAGACGAGATTCATACACTTGTAGGTGCAGGAGGAGCAGAAGGGGCAATTGATGCATCAAATATCATAAAGCCAGCTCTATCAAGAAATAAAATTCGTATTATTGGGGCAACTACTACAAATGAATATAATAAATATATAGAGCCAGATAAAGCATTATCAAGAAGATTTCAACAAGTTTATATTAATGAACCAGATGAACAAATAACAAAGAAAATATTAATAAGTTTAAAGCCATTATACGAGAAATATCACAATGTAATTATTAATCAAGAGATAATAGATAAAATAATTGAACTAAGTAATAAATACATTCATGATCGAAATAATCCTGATAAAGTTATTGATATACTAGATGAAGTATGTGCTCATGTAGGTTTAAAAGAATCAAATGTAGTAAAAAAGTATAACAAATTAAAACATCAATTACGTCAAATTATTGATGAAAAAAATAAGTTGATTTCATCAAAGGATTTTAAATCTGCAAAACTAAAAAAGATTGAAGAAAATAAACTATTAGATAAAATAAATCAATTAGAAATAGAATTATATAAGAAAAAACCTAATATAGTAACTATAAAAGATGTTGCTAAAGTTATAAATATAAAAACTAAAGTACCTGTCTATGAAGTATTGGGTAACAATAAATTAATCACCAAAAATATTACCAAATCACTAAAAAATATAATAGTTGGTCAAGATAATGCAGTAAATAAATTAGTTAGTCTGTATAAAAAAATAAAACTTGGTTTAAAAGATAATAATTGCTATTCTCTAATGTTTTGTGGACCAAGTGGAGTTGGAAAAACAGAACTTGCAAAACAATTTGGAAAATATTTAGTAGGTGATGAGAATGTTATAAAATTAGATATGAGTGAATACTCAACTAGTGATAGTATTAATAAATTGCTTGGATCATCACCAGGATATATAGGATATGATGATAATAATAGTGTCTTTGAATTAATTAGAACTAAACCACATTCAGTTTTAATCCTTGATGAAATAGAGAAAGCATCACCAAAAATTATAAATTTGTTCTTACAAATTCTAGAAGATGGGAAAATAAAGAATAATAAAGGAATAACAATTAATTTTAATCAGGTAATAATAATAATGACTTCTAATGCAGGATATACTCATGCGAGTATTGGTTTTGAAAAAGATTCAAATATTAATTCTAAACTGAATGAAACTTTTTCAACACCATTTATAAATAGAATTGACGATATAATAACCTTTAATAGATTACAAAAAAGACATATAATAAAATTAATTAAGACAAAATTAAACAAACTGAAAGAAGATTATTTAACCAAAAATGTTATTGTTGATATAAATGAAAATGTTATAAATGAAATTGTAACAGAGTCTAATTATGATATATATGGGGCTAGAAGCTTAGATAAGATCATAAATAAAAGTTTGGATAATAAAATTATTGATTGTATTGTAATGGGAAAACAGCAAATATCAATAAATACTATTAGAGAAAATGTTTTACAAGTGTAGTATAAACTTCAAATAAAAATTATTGTGTAAAAAAAACATTTCATTTTGAAAAAAATATGGTATAATATTATCTAAGGTGATGGTATGACAACATTAAATAATGTGTTAGAAAGCTTAGATAATAACAAGAAATTATCTGAAGAAATAAAAGATAATTTTAAAGAGTTAATAATAAATCTAAGCGAAAAATTACCAACTATTGATTTATCAGTATTAAAAGAGAATTTAGAAACATTGAGTTATGATCAAACAAGTTCTTATGTAACAGGAGAACCAATTAATTATGACCGAAAGACAAACAAACTTGTTTTAGTTTCTAATGAATTAAAAAAAGATTATGATGCAAAATATTTATTGATGATGGATATTATAGAAATGGCCGCAAATCGTGGTAAAGAAAACGAAGAACTATTTACAGGTATTAATAAAGGAATTGCATCAGGACTTGCTACGGCTTTAGTCGGAAATGAAGGTGTAGAACTTTATTATGATGAATCTGCATGTGCTGACATTATCGACAGTCTTACTAAGTATAGTTTGATTGATGCTTATTTTCAAGGTAATTATCAACCTATAATTGATGAACTTACAAAAAATAATTTTAATCCAGAAAAATTAAAAAATATATTAGAAGAAGTCAATTACAATTTAACATATAGACATCAAATAGATTTTAGTAAGAGAAAGGATGGTAAATAATATGAATAATTCTGTTTTGGCTCCAATCCTAAAAAAAATGATGAATGAAACTGTTAATTCTAATATACCAGTAGAATTACAGATGAATGCACTACAAAAAGCAAGAGATTATGCGGTGTATCATCCTGAGGGTAGTTTAATAGAAGTAGCTTCTCTAGTTGAGAACATGTTAAACGAAATAGATAATAGTAAAAAACTTGATGAGGGTAGAACTTTATAAAGTTGTACTTTCTTTTTTTTAGATATTAATATATAATGTTTGTGAGGTGCTAATATGATTAATATTCAAAGTGATTCAAGAAAAATAAAACCTGGTGATACTTTTGTAGCAGTAAAGTGTGAAGTAAACGATGGTCATAAATATATAGAAAATGCAATCGTCAGTGGAGCTAGTAAGATAGTTGCAGAACATGGCAATTATAGTGTTCCAACTATAATAGTAGATGATAGTAGAAAATACTTAAATGATTATTTAAAAGAAAACTATAATAAATATTTAGATGAAATGACATTAATTGGACTTACAGGAACAAACGGTAAAACAACAACAGCATATCTTTTATATCAAGCTCTAAATAAGTTTGGTATGAAAACAGCATACATTGGTACAATTGGTTTCTATCTAGATAAAAAAATAGAAAGTTTACCAAATACAAGTGTAGATATATGTGATATGTATGATTTACTAATAAGAGCTTATGATGCAGGTTATAAGACTGTTATAATTGAAAATAGTAGCCATGCATTATTTAATGGTAGAGTAAAAACAATTAGATACGATTATGCTTTATTTACTAATTTAACACAAGATCATTTAGATTTTCATAAAACAATGGAAAATTATGCACTTGCAAAGCAAAAGTTATTTAGAATGTTAAAACAAAATGGTAAAGCTATTATTAATTGTGATGATAGCTATAAGGATTATTTCTTATTGCCTGAGAACAATAATATAACATTTGGTTTTTCAGATAGTGATTATCAAATAATAAGTGATCACATGGATAATCAAGGAACTGAGTTTATTTATAAGCATGATGGTAAAGAATATGTTGTAAAAACAAAGTTGTTAGGTGATTATAATGTTTATAATTCATTGGGTGCAGTTGCAACTATGATTGATATGGGATTTGATCCTGATAGAGTTAATAAAGTTATGAATGAAATAACTGCTCCTCCAGGAAGAATAGATACTGTTAATTATAAGACTAATGCAATTATAATAGACTATGCTCATACTCCTGATGCAATCGAAAATATTATAAATACAACAAAAAAGATAACTCAAGGTAATATATATATTGTCTTCGGATGTACAGGTGATAGAGATCGTACTAAAAGACCTATTATGACTAATATTGCTACCAAGAATGCAAAATATGTTATCATAACTAGTGATGATCAACATGACGAAGAATTTAGCCAAATAGTAGATGATATGACAAAAGATATAAAAGCTACTAATTATGAAGTTATAGAATCACGTAGAATAGCAATTAATAAAGCTATTTCAATGTTAAATGAACACGATACATTATTAATTCTTGGTAAAGGTCATGAAGAATTTATAATTATGAAGAATAATACAAGAATTCCATTCAATGATAAAGAATGTGTACTAGAAATATTATCTAATTTAGAAAAGTCATCATAATGGTGACTTTTTTGTGTTATATTTTATAAAACATATTAAAATGATAAATAATTGCTATACAAAATTATGTTAAAATGATATACTTGTATTGTTAAAAATGGAGATGATTATATGTTAATATTAGCAAAATCAATACTTGCAATGATGATTGGATTTATTTTATCTAGTATTTTGGGATTATTATTAATTCCAGCATTAAAGAAGATAAATATTAAACAACGTGTAAGTATATTTTTACGTGGGCGACACAAAGAAAAGAATGGAACTCCAACAATGGGAGGATTAATTTTTATTATTCCAACTTTAATTACAACATTTTTATTAATAATTATGGATAAGATAAAGTTTTCTGACAATTTATTTATCGTATTGTTTGTGTTTGTAGCGTATGCATTACTAGGATTTTTAGATGATTATTTAAGTATTAAAAGAAGAAATAATGAAGGATTGACTGAAATTCAAAAATTGGCTGGTCAATTAATTATTGCTTTAGTATTCTTTTATATTTATTTGAAAAGTGGTTCTAAACCAACACTAAACATACATGTTTTAAATTTTAAATTACATATGGGTTGGTTTTATGGAGTGTTCTTGTTATTTATATTAGTTGCTAGCAGCAATGCGGTTAATCTAACAGACGGATTAGATGGACTTGCTGGTGGTCTTAGTGTAATTGCTTTTTTAGCTTTTGGACTTATAACATGGGGATCAACTTGGGTAGCAGGATATAAGGATATAGCTGTTTTCTGCTTCGTACTAGTTGGATCTTTGTTAGGATTCTTATTATATAATACTAATCCAGCTCGTGTGTTTATGGGAGATACAGGATCTCTTGCATTAGGAGGAACACTTGCTGCAGTAGCTATAATAACAAACCATGAAATAACATTAATAGTAGTTGCTGGTGTATTTGTAATAGAAACTCTTGTATGTATAATTCAAATGTCATCAATATTCCTAACAGGTAAAAAAGTATTTTTAATGGCACCACTTCATCATCATTTTGAAAAATTAGGATGGAATGAACGAGACATAGTAAAATTATTTTGGACTGTTGGTATGATTTTATCTATGTTAGCAATTTGTTTTGGAGTATGGTTCTAAAAAAGTGATATATCACTTTTTTTTAATATTTTTAGGTTCTTTTAATTAAACTGTTTGCATTTTGGGAAATATTTGATATAATCAAATTAGAATATATAAGAGTAGAGAGGGATTTATATGGATAATAAATATGAAGAAGAAATAGAAATATTGGATGTTTTTGCTGATGAAGAAGAAAATACTGTAGAAGAACCAGTTAAAGAAGAGGTTCAACAAGAAGTTAAAGTAGAAGAAACTCCAGTTAGTGAACCGGTTAATAATTATGAAAATATTGAATCACCAGTTGAGAATGATTCATCTGATGACGATATTTTACATGGTGTTGATATACCTGATTTTGATCCTGAAGAAAATGTTGATCAACCAACTGAAGTAGAAGAACCATTTTTTGGATATAATTTTAGCCAAAACAATGATGTTGAACCACAAGTTAATGATCAACCATTAGTATCAGAAAATATTTCTATTAACGATCAATCAACTGAAACACCAGATGACGATATCTTCTCATTTGATTTTAATAATGACTATAAAACAGAGCAAACTGATTTTTCTGGGGATATTGCTGAAGCTCCTTCGTTTGAAGATGATAATGTTCAATCAACTGAAGTAGAAGAACCAGCTGTATCTGAAGAATTAAACTATCCATCACAAGATACACAGGAATCTGCTATTGATGATTTTAGTATTAATGATCAAGCTGTAGAATCTAATGAATCAGTTGAAAGCAACATTGAAAATAATGTTGAAAATGAAGTGTCAGAAACAGAAGATAACGTTGTTTCAAATGCTGATAATAATGAAATGACTACTGATAATGTAGAACAAGAAAAAGAACCAGAAGATAATAAAGAAGAACCAGAAAAGGAACTAAAACTAAAAAAGAAAAAGAGTAAGAAAAAAAATGATCCAAAAACAGTATTATTCGTACTACTATTAATCTTACTTATAGTAGCATTCGCTGTTTTAGCTCCATCTTTAATTGAAAGTTTTATGTAAAATAAAAAGAATGGAATTTGATATATTCAAGTTACCATTCTTTTTAAATGTTAGTAGATAATTCAATTATTAAATCCATATTATCATCATTAGCCATAATGTTTTTGTGGTGCATGCCACATTTTTCGCACTTATATATTATTTTATAAGTTTTTTTAAATTTCTCAATTCCAATTGGCTTCAGTAATCCTTTACAATTATTTAATCGATCACCAGGCATTATATCAACATGTTTAGAGAACAAACAATATGGACAATGATCTCTAGCAGTATAATTAAGCTTTGAAACTTCTTTACCACAATTTTCACATATAAATGATTCATCTTTCATAGAAAAGTTTTTTACCATGTAATCACCACACTTAATACATCAATTATAGCACATATTTATAATAATTATAAAAAATATGTTATAATTACTAAAGGTGGATGTAATGACAGAATATAAAGTAACAATAAATTCGTTTGAAGGACCACTTGATTTACTCCTTCATCTTATAAAACAATCAAAAGTAGAAATAGTAGATATCAAAATTGAAGAAATAGCTAAACAGTATTTAGATTATATTAATTCTATGAAAGAATTAAATCTAGACATTGCAAGTGAATACTTGGTTATGGCTTCTGAATTAATTGAAATGAAATCTAGAATACTACTTCCTAATAATAATCAAGAAGAAGATGATTATGAAGAAGATCCTAGAGAAATACTTATAAATAGATTGTTAGAGTATAAACGATATAAAGAAATGACTAATACTTTTAAAGAATTAGAAGAAATAAGAAATAAAATTCATACTAAGATTCCGGAAGATATCAAAAAATATGCTTCGGTTTCAGATATATCATATGAAGATTCTTTAAATGTTGATTTATTAGTTGATGCAATTAAGAAATTCTTAGAACGTAAAGAACAAGAAAAACCATTAAATACTAAAATAACTAAAAAAGAATATTCTGTATCTAAACGTTCACATGAAATAAGAAAGATATTAAAAAATAAGAAGAAAGTATATTTTGATGAATTATTTGATATATACGCTAAAGATTATATAATTGTTACTTTTTTGTCTATTTTAGATATGACAAGAAAGCAAGAAATTGATATAAAACAAGAAAATAATTTTTCTAAAATAGCTGTAATTATAAAGGAGTGATAATATGAAATTAGCACCCGTATTAGAAGGTTTGTTATTCATAAATGGAAGTGATGGATTATCATTTGATGATATGAAGGATATTCTTGATATTGATGATATAGAATTAGAAAGATTAATAGAAAGTCTAGAATCAGAGTATAGTAATCCTAAAAGAGGAATAAAACTAGTTAAATTAGGAAATAAATATAAATTAGCAACTAAAGAGGAACATAAAGAGTACTATGAAAGATTATCAACAATTGAAGATAATAATAATCTATCACAATCTTTATTGGAAACACTTGCTATAATAGCATATAATCAACCAATTACTCGTATTAAAGTAGATGAGATAAGAGGTGTAAGTAGTAGTTATTCAATAAGAAAACTATTATCAAAAAATCTCATCAAAGAAGCGGGAAAATCAGAATTGCCTGGAAGACCTAATCTATATAGTGTTACTTCAGATTTTTTAGACTATTTAGGCTTATCAAGTATTGAAGAATTACCAGCTTTAGATGATAAAGAAGAATTAGATAACGAAGAAACAGATTTATTTAGTTCAAGATATAAAGAAAACTAGAATATCATTTGATATTCTTTTTTTATAAAATTTAATTAATTTTATATTTTTACTTTATAAATAAATAATTTAATGTTATAATTTATTTGTTACTTGCTCGAATGGCGGAATTGGTAGACGCAGTGGACTCAAAATCCACCGGTAGCAATACCTTGAGGGTTCGAGTCCCTCTTCGAGCACCATATTGTTTATAACATACATATTGCTTTGTATGTTTTTTTGTTGTAGAATATTTGGAAAAGGTGATTTTCCATGAAAAAAATAGAGGTAAATTCAATTATAAAACAAATCATTCCACTAAAAATAATAGGAATTGGTACAACTGCTATATGCTTTAAGATTAGACAAAATGATGTATTAAAACTATATTTAAATACACCTTTAAAAAATAATTTGTTTAAATGTTACAATATGGTAGAACATCTTTCTAAAATAAATGAGATAGGAAACAA
>AUXO015462636.1_pt1 | contig 10311 bp, 9 predicted proteins | sample 768731 | NCBI WGS metagenome assembly AUXO01 (sample SAMN02715735, study PRJNA202380) | gut metagenome | biome: sheep rumen | host: Ovis aries | place: New Zealand: Palmerston North | reverse complement strand
CCGATGCTGGTCACGCTGTTGGGGATGGTCACAGAGGTCAAGCCACTACGGCCCCCGAACGCTCCGCCAGCAATTCCCACAGTACCTTCTTTTAAGGTGATGCTTGTGTTTCCAGGCATGGTTCCTTTATATTTGTATGCCACTTTTCCTGCATAGACAATCCCTTCTGGTTGATTATCATACCATGCTGTTTTATTGAACGCATTTCCTCCGATGCTGGTCACGCTGTTTGGAATGTTAATGGAGGTCAAGCCACTACAACCGGAGAATGCATAATTTCCGATGCTGGTCACGCTATTGGGGATGGTAACGGAGGTCAAGCTACTACAACCATGGAATGAATAATTCCCAATTGAAGTCACACCGTTTGGAATAATAATAGACTTCAGTTTTTCAAAGTTGGAAAATACAATAGTTCCTATGTGTTCAACACTTTTGGGAAAAAGTACCGATTCAAGTGAATAGCAGCCTTCTAACATTCTTTCCCCAATACATGTCACACTGTCTGGAATCGTTATAGTTTTAAGTGATGAACAGTCCTTGAAAACCTCGTTTCCAATACATGTCACACTGTCTGGAATCGTTATAGTTTTAAGTGATTTACACTTATAAAAAGTTTCATCTCCAATTCTCAGAATGTTGTTTGGTAATTTAATTGATTTCAAGCACTTACAATTATAAAAGGCTTCATTTCCAATAGACATAACACCATCTGGAATATCAATGTTGTTTAAATTTTCGCAACCACGAAAAGCTCCCATGCCTATATAAATGACACTTTGAGGAATAATTAAATACTGAAGGTCTGAACAATAATAAAAAGCATTATTACAAATTACTTTCGTTCCCTTCAATATTGAATATTTTTCCAAATAGTCAGGACCTTTCAATAATTTTGTTCCGTCACTACTATAGATTGCTCCAAATGCATCCTTTACTCCATTTTTAAGTTCTTCATCTGAAACAGCTGTAAATATATAATTATTATCTATCTCTATCATTTGTTCATATATTGTTTTAAGATGCAGTCTATCGTGCTTTATAGTGAACTTGTTCTTACATTTCAAGAGAAACTATTACTTAATCTCTTGTGATTTAATCTCTTGTTGCCACTTCATACTGTTATTCTCATTTTTCCCAGACAGTTCAATGAGGAAATTTTTAGCAGCAAAAAAAGGTTTTATTTCCAATTTAACAACAATATTTTTATTCGAGTCTTGCTGAGGTTCTTTAAGAATAAAGTTCTCATATAGTTTCCCAGGACCTTTGTATTTTTCTAAGAAAGAATTCAGTGTGTTTTTCATTTCCTCCTTGAGATTAGAATCCCAAATGATCAGAGCATGCTCATGGCACAAATGTTGAATCACTTTACTTACCCAATCGAACACACGTATGATAGGATATTCCTGAAGACCTTGTATGGGACCATCGTAAAGCGTACTATTGGAAAATGCTATCACATGTCCATCTACCTCTATCATCGGTACAACACCTTTGTCTATCAGCAACGATAATTCAGACTTCAGCAAATTAAATCTAACAGTCATGCCACCATTAAGACAACCATATTGTTGTCCCGCCACGCTTTGTGAAATCTTCGTTTTAGCTGTATTTGCCATCTTTCCTGCCAAAGCCGCTGAAGATGGAATATAGAGATCCTCATATTCATCTGCTATATCAGATTTTCGCCTTCCAAGAAGATATGTACAAGTCATCACCACACTCGACAAGTCTGCATCTGTGTCCTGCACATTTGATTTTTCCAAACGTTCTATCAATTCATTGAAAGACGTACAGTCTTCAAAATCAGTAATTAACAGAACCTTGTTCTCATGAGCCAAATGAGCCCAAGTCCGAATATCAACGCTCCAATTCCTTTCATCCTTAACTCCCTTATAAGCAAAATAATTAGGCAACACTAATAACGAATAATTCTGTCTCAAGTCGATTGTGTCATAACCTTCGTGTAGTTTTCTTTGGATGAATTGGAATCCATATGATTTAGTATCTGTTAATCCGTCTTCATTTGACAGGTTTTTCTTATCAACATTCACAAGATGAAGACAATTGACATTTTCCATCTCTGTGTTTCTGAAAAAAGTGTCTATAGTACGGTATGAGATTTCGAGTTCTCTAATAGTCTTATGAATGTTTTCCAAATCTTCTGCCAACTTATCTTGAGACTGGTTAACTCGTGTATTGCAAAAGTCAACCAATTTATCAGACGTGTCACAATCTTGATTTGAAAGGAGGTCTATCCAAATGCCTAATGTGCGCGACAACTCTTTTCTTGCTTCTACATACAGCGAATCGCTAAGAAATATATTATAACTGGCTTTTTTTCGTGGATCCATCATTTCAACATTGTGAACCAAAGAACCCAAAAAATTCATTCCGCCCGCTTTGCTGAGAGATGGCATATACTTGGCTAAACTTTCTTCAAATGAAAGTTGCTTTTCCTTTGCGTCCCCTAACGAGTTCCCCTCGTACTGTATTTGCAGTTCTTTTTCCATTGAACTCATTTAATGTGTTCGTCCAACTCCCTCTTTATGGCTGAAAAGATTTGAAGTAGGGCTTGTTTGTCTTCTTCTTTGGCTAATAGTTGTCTCAATGCTCGATTATGTTCTATCAGATGTGTAATGTTATTACAAGTATTTATTGTGCTTCTGAGTTCCGACATGGTGGAACTTTGAGAAATGAGTTCTTCTTCATCAAAATCAGATATAGAATGGAATGCGAAATCTTCCAAAACCACATCATCAAGAGACGACATCTCCACATCTTTTACCAAAGGTTGATAATGAGCAAACACTTCATCAATGTTATGTGGACTGTACAATTCATATTCTTCCGAGTTCGATGGTGCATCATTGTTGAAGGTATCTACATATAGCACTTTGTTTTGAGGAACAAAAACTACATCACCCTGAGCCTCATCTATCTCTTCTACTTGGCTAATGACGGTTTTCAACGACATAATGAAGATAATCAAAAGATAGGTGTTTTAGTTAGGAGAGCATAGACAGACATATTCCGTCTATGCCACTCCTAATAAATAAAAAAAGTATTATCTCCAAGGATTCTGATATGCCACAGGACCATTCATCAGTTCCTGACATACTATCTCTACTTGTTCGTAATGATCTTGCCCATCTTCCCACATTTCCTTGTAGTGAATGCAATAGCAATTCTTGCCTTCCAATGATTTCATTGTGGAACCATCAATCGTATTGTAGAACAGAATAGACAAATCACGAGGGTCAGTCTCTGCCAACATCCACTGCAAGAGCTCATTATTTCCATCGTTGAGTGCCTTTACACGGACAGTGATACGTCCACCGCGAGGAATTCCAGTTATCTGACCTTCTGCATCTGTAGTCTGATTGAACTTATAGTCAACCATCATCACTTCGCGCTTCTCAAATCCTGATACGGTAAGTTCTACCGGGGTTACATTATCTGCCATAATTTCTTTTGTTTTAAGAATTAATTAAAATGAGTGAATTAGGGTGACTAAACCCATTCGTTGTCATAAACAGCCATGCTGTTGTTGTTGGAGAATTCAATCCGCTTACATGTGATGACAATTTCCTCGTAATGACCTTTCTTGTCTTCCCACTTTTCCTCAAAATCTACACAATAACCATTGGTAAATCTGATTGTCTTCATGTCCTTGTTGGTTTTTGTCTCTTTGAATGTGATTGTACCATTCTTTGGAAGATTGCGGTCAATCATCCATGCAAGAAGATCTGGTGTTCCCTTATTGTGTGCTTTCACTCTCACTACAATTTTACCTCCTCTCGGAATACCAGACATTTGTCCCTCTACATCTGTGGCTTGATCGAATTCATAAGTCACCATCTGAACTTCACGCTCATCATAGCCGTCAATTTCAATTTTTACAGGTGTTTTAGCCATGTTGTTTTTAAGTTTTACGTGTGACTATAAGTATGCTAACTCATTGTTCACACAAAGTTAATATTATGTTTACAAGTCTCTATTTTCTATTAGTTGCCTCCAAAGCATCCTCTTTATCCTTCTTGTCTGCACTCACTTTTATAACAAAATTTTTCGTTGCATTGAAAGGAACAAGAGTAATATCACAAGTCACCTTATTTAAGTCTTTATCAAATGTTGGCTCCTTGATTTCATAATCTTGAAAGAGTTTTCCATAACCTTTGAAACGATTCAAGAAATCTTGAATTTTTGCTTTCAGATTCTTTGGCGAATTATATTTGTCCCAGTTCTCCAAAGCAACTTCGTGTACGAAATTCATCAACACTTTCCTCACCCAGTCGAACACTCGAACAATAGGATACTCTTTCATGTCGGTATTGTCACCATTATATAACGTTGTATTGTTGAATGCCATCACACGTCCTTCACTATAAACCATCGGAACGACCTGGTTGTCCATAAGAGCTGCAATTTCTGATTTCAACAAATCGACCCTTACACCTTTCACACCATCCAAAGTACCATATTTCTTTCCCGCCGCTCCTTGAGCCATATTAGCACTCTCATTATAAAGTTTTCCTGCTAATGCACCTGATGGATACATATAAAAGGCTTTCTCATCTTCTTCATTGAGTGACATCTTTTCTGCTGCACGACCTTCAATCCAATTGGCTGTCATAATAACATTCATCAAGTCAGCGTCACTATCACGATAATCCTCAGTATTCTCTTTCAAGTCATCAAATGAAAATTCTTCTGCATGGTCGGTCACCAACATCACTTTCCATTTATGTGCCATCTTTGCCCACTGAAGCAAAGTTGGCTTGTCTTGGAACACATATCCAGGAACGCAAAGAATACTATAACTATCCTTCAACGACAACTGGTCATAACCATTCTTCAAAACAGTGTCAACATCCAGTCGGAAATGTGTTTGATCATCAGCGATGTCTTCTTTCATCACATTAATAATGCGAAGATTTTTAATTTTATCAGCATCTGCATTCTTGAAGAAAGCATCAAGAGAACGGTATGAACGTTCCAGCTGTTGAGTTGCATCTAAGGCATCAGTAATGCCTTCTCTAAGCTGTTGATCACTTTGTTCCACCTTTGATTGACAATAATCAGCAAAGTCACTGGCACGGGTCAACCCTTCTTGATCCAAGAGTGCCAGCCACCCTTTTATTTCTTCTTTTAGATTCTCGCGCTTATCTGCAAAACGAGCTTCGGTCAAAAAAATGTTTTTTGCAGCTTTCTTCTCAGGATTAAGGTTATCAGCGTCAGGAATGACGCTACGGATAAATCTGAAACCACCCACCGACTGTAGCAGTTTGGAGGTATCTTTAACTTCCTCTTTTTTCTTTAGTTCTTGTGAAAGATTCTGGGAAGAATTAACTTTCTGCATTTCTTTATCTGCCATATTATTCTTTTTTTATTTGTCTTAATTTTCAAGTTCGGCAAGCATGGATTTCAATACCGCCTTCAATTCTTCACGAGAATCTGCGTCTTTCAAAACCTCTGTTAACTTGCGATTCTGTTTGATGGTTTTTAACATCTTGGTGTTGGCATCCAACTCTTTTTTCACTCCAGATAGGTATTTACTGTTCGACACCAAACGACCTTTACCTCCTTGCGCTTCAAAATCCTTAATTTCGTTAAACGTCAAAGTTTCACTAACGATACTGCCATCATTGTCTTTAAAATCAACGTCAACAGTAGGCTGAAAGCATTTAAATGCGTCATCAACACTACAAATGTCTTGTTCAAAAGACCAATTCTCAGACTGTACATCTGAAGTAAACTGATCAATATACAATGTCTTGTTGTTGTCAATCAAATTAACTTTTGCACCAGACTCTTCATCTGGAGCATCAGAAATAAAATTTTCTCTTATTGCCATAATTTCTTGGTTTTAAATTGTTAATGTCTAAAAAATTATCTAAACAGGAAGGAATTATTATTTGTTGATGTCCCAACAAATCTGTTTCTTTTCATTATCATAACGCATTGTCACTTTGTCACCTGATTGGATGTCACCTGAAATGATAAGTTTCGAAAGTGGGCGACGGATTTCTTTACGTATAATACCAAGAATTGGTCGAGCTCCGTAATGGGCATTGAATCCGACGCTTGTGACATACCTTCGTGCTGTATCAGCAATTTCAAGGGTGATGTTCTGCTCGTTTAGGGTCTTGAGCAAATTCTTGATGTGGATGTCAAAAATACGATTAATCATCTCTTCCGTAATTGGAGAGAACGGCACAATCTCTGTTAAACGAGCAAGAAACTCAGGACGAAATTGTCCCTGCATCACTTCCAATAATTGATCGTGAGTTGGTACTTTTTTATCGGCGAACGATTTGAATATATAGTCACTTCCTATATTGGAAGTAAAAATAATGAGCGAATTGGAGAAATCTCCAACACGACCAAGGCGATCGTGAAGCTTTCCTTCATCAAGAATCTGCAAGAAAAGGTCAAATACCGAGCGGTGTGCCTTCTCTATTTCATCAAAAAGAACCACAGAATATGGATGCTGACGAATTTGATTAACAAGTAAACCACCTTCTTCATAACCTACATATCCAGGAGGGGCACCATAGAGCAGTGCTACAGAATGCTCTTCCTTATATTCCGACATATCGAAACGAAGAATTGCGGACTCATCATTAAAAAGAAACTCAGCCAACGATTTAGCCAATTCTGTCTTACCTGTACCCGTAGGACCCAAGAAGAAGAAAGAGCCCATAGGTTGACCTTTTTTATTGAGTCCAGAACGAGACTCATATATAGCGTCAAGAATACTTTTAATTGCGTGGTTCTGTCCTACAACTCTCTTATGAAGAATATCCTCTGCATTTGAGAGCTTTTCGCGTTCTTCACCTTGAATATTACCCATTGGTATTCCAGTCATCTTTGAAACAACATCCCGAACTGCTTCCTTTTCCAACTGTTCCATTTTATGACCTGTGTTGCCAGATAACTCGACCATTTCATTAGCGATTTTCACTGACGACAGGGCGCGATCAAGCAAGTCTATGGCAGAAGATGGCAGGCGACGATCTGGCATATAGCGTTTGGCAAGACGAACTATTTCTATAGGAACATCATCGTTAATTGTTAAATGATGGTATTCTTCGTAACTTTTTCGTTTGCTCAGTAAAATATCTATGGCTTGTTCTTGAGAAGGTTCTTCTATAGAAATCTTTTCAAAATAGGCTGTAAATTCCTTGTCTTTTTCTATATCCTTGGTGAAACCATCAACTGTTGCAGTACATATTATCTGGATGGCATTCTTCGATAAGAGTTTTTTCAAACCAGGAAGAATGCCACTAAGTACAGATTGCTTATCTTCAACACGATGAAAATCCTCAATCACAAGCAATGGTTGAGTTAGTCCTGAAAGATAGTCTGCAACCTTTTTAAAACGGTCTTCAATTTCGCCCTTATAGCTTACTCCTTGGCTCAGGGCAATGAGGTCAAGTTCCATGGGGTACATGTCTTCAAGTGATATAGGCAATCGTTTATTACGCAACCTCTGAACAAGACCTTGAATGAGACTAGTCTTACCAACTCCCGTATCTCCTATAATCAAAAGATTGGCATTGTCCTTTCGTGCCAAAACTTCCACCATAGATAGAATTTTATCATCAAACCCTATTACCTCAGGAGTTTCTTCAGCCATCAGGGAAAGACAATACTCAGACTCGGCAGCTTCATGTACCAACACGTTATTTATATTAGACGAAACATGCTTTGAAACTTGTTTTGAAGAAGAGTCAAGAGTGGAAAGAATCTTTTCTGGCTGAAGAGGCATCGTCTTTAGCTGCTCATAGCTAAAACCTATACCTGGTGTTAGAACTGAAGCAAATAAACAAAAGATATTGAGATAATCACAACCATATTTCTCACTCAATTCTAAAGCCTCTTTGACCACCATACGTGTTTCTTCAGAAAGCTCTACTCTTTTCATACTATACGCAGACTTCTCACATTGTTGCATACGTATATCTGCCCAGTCAATCAAATAGTAATAATCTTCATTCAGCGTATCCTCGATAAATGGAACAAGTCCGGCACTTTTATGAAGCAACGCCCTCAACAGATGAGCTGGTTCAATCCTTGGTGAATGATTATCATTAGCATAAGACTGTGCTATATGTATTAAATCGACTGGAAGATTATCCAATTGTTGAAGATATTTATCCGACATATTAGTTAATAATTCAAGTTTCACATTTGCTCAACTTTACGGAGATGTTAGAGTTACAGACATTAGTCGTGTAGCCCCGCTCTTCAAGGATTTCCAAAGTTAGAGGTATTGTCTGTAACTCCTGAAATCCTGCTACATGTGAAAGTAGAGTTTCATAATGATTCGCCTCCTGCTTGCTATAGGCTATACTTCGTTCATCTTTGGATCTAATCCCCACGCATTACTCTTACGTTCACCCTCTTTGCAGAACCATATTAATATCAGAATGGGTCCAATCAATGGAATGAGTATAAACAGATAGTTCCACCCACTCTTACCTATGTCGTGTAAACGACGTACAGATACAGCAAGTCCCGGAATAAAGACGCATAGCGAATAAATTCCGCCCAACACGCCTAAGCCTACTTTTGGAGAAAGCCATCCGCATAACCCGTCAATGAATCCCAGAACAAGGGCGATGCAAATGTTAAAAAAGACAAACATCCAGTACTCTTTTCTGCGAGCACGTCCTAAAAAGTCAGCATACTGTTTTAAACACTTTAGATACCAATTCATACTTTATTTTTAATTGTTGATAATAAAAATGATATTTTAATGTTTTTCTGTTTTTTCAAGAAAAGCGGTTGGAACATAAGCGGTTGCAACAGTAAATAAACCTTCAATGACAATTCCAACACGCTGCTGTCCTTGATAACGTGCAACAATTCCTTCCACACCCTTAAAATTACCATTAGTGATTCGTACCCAGTCACCTGTTTGAAATTTATCAATTGTTTGAGAAACAACAACGATATCTCCAGCTTCGAATTGACAAATAATTTGGAGACTTTTAATTTGTCGTTCTGGAACAATTAAAGGCTCTCTCTTGATTTTAGTTCTCTCGTGAATATGTTTATAATAAAATCTAAGAAAAGGAAGATTCACATTATCATAAACAAAAGATTGAATTTCTTCTTTGGTGCCATAAGCAAATAATAAATTTGGCAGTCTTGAAACAGTGAACAATCTTTTTTTCCCGTTTACAAGTTTTTCTTCCGTAATAGTTGGATAGAAAGCCGTACCACCATGACTCATTATATAATCGTATGCTTTCTTCTCTCTTCCGTAGGTGGTACGAAGAGCATACCAATTCTGTGTTTTTTGATAGTTTAACTTAATGGGAGTATCCAATTGGGCATTTTTGGTGGACACCCCTTTTTGTAAATCATCTACCTTTTGAGTGGATTTTGTATTAAAGAGGTTAACCTGGGCTGAACTTTCGAAGGAAAGAGTCTGACCACAAAGGCAAGTTTGTTCTTCTGCAGATATATTCATATCTGTGTTTTGTTTCCCAATTTATCTATTCTAGTCAGAACATAACATTGGGGCACAAAAAAAAGCGTGGAATCGTCCAACTGTCTATTCCACGTATCGAGGCTCTAGCATTGCCTATTATGGTTGAACAGACAACGTCAGAGTCCACGCCTATATGAATATATCTACTCCTTGTGAGTACTTCTTTTGTTTCATATAGAAATCAAAAAGAAGTACTCATTTGGATGTAATATAGACATACATGGAAACATCTACCGTTGCTAAGTTAAAGACCATAAAAACAGAATTTGCTAGATTCGATACGTCTTAAACAGAGCGTGTAAACGCCTTCTATGTCAATATAACTTGAAAATCACCCTACTGCCTCAAGAATAATCTCTTAGCTCAATCTCACTCAAAATCGTGTTTGTCCTACAAACATTATAAAACAGATAGAATAAACATCCATAAATGCCGTAAAAAAACAATCACGTCAAGTTATCAACTGCAAAGTTAGTTAATTATTTTATATAAGCAAAAAAAAAGAGAAAAAAATAAATAATTAATAAATAGAGTGCTCAGTTTGATGTCCCAAAAATCATCCCAAAAATCATCAATCCAAAGCATCTGAAATGACATATAAATGCCTACTGAAAAAATGAATTTGGCGGCGAGATAGTTCTTTGCATATTTCATTGAGTTTCAGTAATTATGTAGTTTCAAGAGTGTCCACTAAAAATGGACGAGTTTAAAAAAATAAATAAATTAGGTTCACCTGAACCGCTTCTGTCTTTGTCTTTTTTGAATATAGTTTTGTCGAAGAGATCTCTCAGATGCGTTGTGTCAGT
>AUXO014899227.1_pt1 | contig 10311 bp, 7 predicted proteins | sample 768731 | NCBI WGS metagenome assembly AUXO01 (sample SAMN02715735, study PRJNA202380) | gut metagenome | biome: sheep rumen | host: Ovis aries | place: New Zealand: Palmerston North | reverse complement strand
TTTTAAATCATTTTCGCCTTGTACATAAAGTACATTATTTTTTTCGTCGATTTCAGGTTTTTCTTCAGGTATTTGCGCTGTTATACCATTTTCATCATATTTTATATCTAATAATTGTTCAGCTACAGTTTTTGGTATTGCGGTAATACGTACTTTTTTATAAGTAGGCTCTTTAGGCTTTTGAAATGGACTTAATGGTCTGACTGTTTGCTTAGGTGTTTCGGTATACGGTATACTCAAGGTAGTAGCAGTTAAAAATGGCAAGCCTAATTCTTTCAATGCATTGGCAGCGATAACACCTTCTTCACCTTTTCCAGCAATTGCAAACACTGGTTCTGAATATTTATTTTCGTGTAATGTATAACTTTCTTTAAAAGGATTATTTTCTTGATTTATGCGGTAATATTCTGTTAAAAACTTAATGTTTTCTGGAGTAGCCCGATCGCTATTTAAGAAATTTGCAATTATTTTTATAGGATAACCTTCCATTTCAGAAAGAATATATGCTACATATTGTAAATCCGAAGTTAAATCTCCTATGAGATAACTATTATCTTCACGCCACTTCTGTTGATTTAGTTTTCTAGCTTGAATTTTTTGTTTTATGTCACCCAAATCCATAGAATAATCTATGTGTTTATTTATTATAGGAGCATTTATAGGATTGTCAATAATGGTTTTTAGCATGGCAGCCGACATGAGTTCGGTTTTTTCATAAACATTATGAATTTTGCCTGTTTCTGGATCTTTAACCGTAATAAAATATTTTACTGGAATGTTTAAACCGTTTTTATCAAATTTAATAGAATTAAGTACTTTAAATCCACGCTTTTTATTAGGATCTAATAAACGTAATTCTTTAGTAACGATAGCTGGTTCAATTCCTGCTGCGGCGAGAGCTTCCCAGGCTTTAATGTCTTTTGTACGTATACCTAGTTTTTCCATACCTCCGAATTTATAATCGTCTATAGGTACTTCAGAATCTTCTTTTATAGTACAACCATCTTTAACTATTTCATCGGATAACTTAGAATTAAGTTCATCTAAAATTTTTGAAAAATCATAACCGTATTTATCCATCAAACCATCTATATACTGATCTAATTTTTTACGACTAAAAAATTCATCAGAAACTTTAGAGTTTTTCCTATTATTTAAATCTGCTTCATTAATTTTTGATAAAAGATTATAAAAACTTTCATATAATGACATTATTTTATCTCCTCCAAAGCTTCCAAAGACAAATTTTCACTCGAATATTGATAATAGGCATCACGCAATCTTTGTAAATAACCTTCAGCACGTAATTTTTTAAAAATTATATTCCATGGAGCAGTTTCTCCACCATTTGCTAAAGCTTCTCTGCGAGATTTTGAAATTTCTTTCCAAAGTCTAAGTATTTGCTCCGGCTCTTGTGTATTTATAGCTCTTTCTATATAATTTACAGTTTGTTCAAAGTCTCCTAAATTTGCACTAGCATTTTTAAAAGTATTTTTTGATGGCTCTTTTACCCATTCATTAGTTTTTAGAGAATAAATACCGGATGTGATAAGCGGAGTATTAATATTTTCTACTCCTACTTCTACAGGAAAGCCTTTTATTTTAATATTATGCTCATCGTTGTATATTTTTTTCTTAAGCTTATAATATTCGTTTAGCATTTCTGCATTCAGACCAGCATTTTCATAATCGAATACTAAATGAATGTCAATGTCTGAAGCATCGTTATAATTATAATTAGCACAACTTCCTGTAAAATAAACATCTTTTAATTCAGGACCAAATTCCAAAGTATCTTGAAAATCTTTAGCTACTTGTAATAAAGCTTCTAACACTTCAGGCTTTAAAGTATTGCTTGTTGTGTCGAATAATTTTTCATTTAACTTATCATGAGCTTCTATAGTAATTCCATCAGCATTATCTGTTTCTTTAATGGTACCCATTATTGGGACGGCTGCACAATTATTTGGTTTTATCGTAGGTTCATTGGCATACATCACAGTAGCATTATAATTGTCAGGTAAAGTTATACTATTTTCAAAAAGTTTTTTAAAATCACTTTTAGTATAGCTTTCATTTTTATCTTTATTAAAGTTTTTTATGTAATCGGAAAATACTTTATCACTATTGAAATTTCTAAGACTTTTTGTACGCACAGGAGTATTATTTTTCATAGCATTTAATGCTTTTTGAACTTTTAATTCTTCTGCAGGTGTTAATTTAACATTTCCGAAATCTGTTAATGTTAATTCTTTTTTAAGTCTATTAATTTCTCTAGATATCGTTGCTGCTTTAATTCTGGCTTTGGTGTCAGTTTCATGAGTTTTCAAATAGTCTTTTATTTGATTATACTCAGCATATCTATTTTCTAGCTTTTTCTTTAACTTTTCAGAAGCTATTTTGGCGTCTATTTCACTTTTACGTAATCTGTCTATACTATTTATATAAGCTCCTTCTGAATCGCCACCATGCATTCTACTTGCAGGTTTTACCATAACATTATTATCATAAACATCTTGTACAGAGTTATATCTATCATATCTAGCTAACTCTGAATTTACAATATCGTCGGCTTTAGCAGTAGAATTACTAATTATCTCATTACCCGCTTTGTTAAGCGAATAAATTTTTTCCATATTTTTCATAAAATCAGGATTATTTTTCCACTTATATCCACCAGTTTGTTTCAAATAATCTTTTGCTGCTTTAATAGCGTCTAATTCTTTATTCATACTAGTATCTTTTGCACGATCATAAATTGATTGGGCTATACTTCTCTTAGCTGCTTGCTTTGTAAGGCCTTTATCTTGTGATCCACTACGTAATATATCATTTACTTTTGGCTCTACAATTTTATTAAACATATAACGTTGTGCAAAGTTATTCGATATCATTGTAGCACTTGTAAATTGTATAGTATCATTACTATCATTTCTTAAACCATATAAATTAAAAGATGAGTTAGTAACAATATTTTGTAGTTTTTCTAAGCAAATGAATGGCATATTTTTATTTACAGCTAAAGAACCGTCGGCGCTTACTGGAGTATTTTTTAATTCATTATCCCATTCGTCTAAATGTACTGCAAGGGTTATATGTTTCACATTGCTTGTGTCGATTGAAGAGTCGGCGGCTTTTTCAATAATATCATTCCAAGATAAATATTCATGGTTATTGGTAAATGATAATGTATTTTGATTTGGAATAGCTTTCAACTTTCTGTATTCCGCTAGAATTTTGTCCAAATCGTGATTTTTAGCAGCACTTACGTATTCTGCTATATATTCTTCCGGTAATAAATGTAATTTTTTATTATTGATAAAAGCTTGTATAGTTTCTTCTTCAATGTTTGAATTATGCTCAACTAAGTAATCTAATTTTCCAAGTAATATTTTTTTCTGACTTATCAATTTAATTTCATCTTTTGACAAGGCCAGTTTCCAAATATGACAGCGAATCTTTTTAGGATTTTCTTTACTTAAAACATAGTCTTTCACTTGATTAGATTTTTCTAAAATATCTACATATATGTTATTGGATGGAGTTGTAATATCTTCTGCACCCAAAACTTGTAGGTTTTCTAATTTTCTACCTTCTGTATCGTCATCTACATCTGGACGTAATAAATCAATATTAAAATCTTCGTCTTCGTTTAAAGTGGCTTCTTTTTTACCACGAGTATTTGGGTTACCTTTAATCTTTTCACGATTAAATTCGGGGTAATCATTCAATAACTTAACGTAATAATCAGCTAATAAATTATTATTATTCCATTTACTGAAAGCTGTGCTACACATTAAATATGCATCTAATGTATTTTTAGCATTATTTTGAATCCAATCCCAAATTTTAGCTTCGAATGCTTTTCTTACAATATAGCCTTTTTTAGTAAGTTTTTCATAAAAGTCTTTTTTATCAGTAAATTGACCTTTAATAACTTTAAATTCATTTGTGCTGGGATCAAATACCACACCTTTATACCATTCATAATTTTTATCATCTTTGTCTGATTTTGACACTTTTTTGTCTTCAGTTAATTCAACTTCTTTATAGTTTGGAAATAATTTGATCATTGTAAAAACCTTAGATTATTATATATTTATAGAACTCTATAAGTATAATAAAAGACTTAATTACATTAGTTACATAAAATACTTAAATAAAAAAAATCCCCTCGCAATAAAGGGGATTTATATCAATCTATTTTTATGTTTATTCACCAGCCGACGCTGCTTTTTGTAAATCCTTAGCTTCTTCATCACCCAAAATAAAATAGTTATAATGGAATTTAGCAGAAATTGTTATAGGATTTGAACTAGATGCATCGATTTGAGGATATGAAATATTTGTTGGAAATACATCATATAAAACAATGTCATATTTTTTTTGTGTGTGTGCTTTAGATCCGGTGTCATATGTATCTGGATTTAAAAGATTAACTGTAACTGTAGCAGTGTAATCTTCTAAAAGATTAATTGTTCCATTTACATAATCATGATAAGCATTGAACCAAGTTCTGAAAGCTTCGGTGATTGAAGAATCCCAAACTTCTGTAAAGTCAACTGACCATTCTCCTTGACGAGTTTGCTTACCTGCATAAGTTCTTTCAAAACCTCCCCAATTAACAACTGTTGTATCACCAGTTATTTGTGGGAAAGTATATGTTTGACACCTTAATTCTAAGTTTTGTCCAATACTACCTGGATCATTATGAGTAATACTTCCCATTTTAGTATTCAAAGTACCTTGAAATGCTATAGACCAAACGCATTGGAACATTTTTAATGGATCTGTTAAATTTTTAACATTATTTAAAGGTTTTAACATGTTAGGTTTTCCTTATATCTTTAAAGAGTCTACTGAAATTAGTAGATAATAATTATTATACTTTATATAGAACGATCAGATTAAAATTAATGAGGTTTCTGCATTTTTATGTTTTACAATTATATTATTTGTGTATATAACATAAATATGTTACAAACAAATAAATATTATGTTAAGATTAAAGATTTTTTGGATCATTGTTTAGAATGGTATGTTATATATATACGTATAAAAATACCTTCGAATGAGGACGTTTTGGTTGCATTTAATGCAAAAACTTTACGAGATAATAATAACTACAAAAAATTATTTAAATTAAATAACCCAGAAATATTTGTGGAAAAATCAAATATAATAAATAGTTATAGAATATTTACTACTTTAGCAGATTTATCTGGCGAAATACAAGTTTTATACAAATTATATTCGAATGACACAAAACTTTTTAGGGAAAATATACTAGCTTTGATTGATTAACTATTTTATTTTTTGTTTATCTGAAGCTATGTTTTTGTTTTTCATTTTGTTAAATAGTGTACGAATATCTTCTGGATAAACTAATTGTGGTTCAGTTTTATTTTGTTTCTTTTGTGTAGTATTTGTTAAGTTTTTAAAGTAACTTTTAATGTCTTTTACTTCATTAGTGTAGCGTGATTTTAATCCGGGGAATTTTTTACCACGATATTTATACAATTCATGTACAAAGCCCAATGGAGTTTTTGGTTTATAATATTCCATTACATGCTTTATCATTTTTCTAGCTCCAGCTGGACCATGTTGAATAATTGTAGAATGTATCGCCGCTTGTACTGCATCGTTTTCAGATGCCCATGTAGTTACTTTATCTAAATTTTTATCTTTAGAAGCGTCCATAGTTTTATAAGTAGGAACAATTTGTGTAGATAATATAAAACTGTCATAGAGTTGGTTAAATTCAGGTTTATTACATTGAGTTTTCCAAAAATCTTGAAACTCTTTATCGCCTTTATAAGCTGCTTCCCATCCACCTGCTAAATCGAACAACAAAGCTAACGTTGGATCATGATCTTTCATAAATTTCAAAAAGAAATCAAATGTCGATGGTTTACCTTTACGACGTTCAGTCGATATTTGATTTTTGCCGTAGGAATAACCCCCATAGTTATCTGGATTTATACTAGCGTTGCCTTTACCACCGTGTTCATAACTAGCGGCTACTTCGTGGTTTGCATGAAGTTTATTAAAATCAGTTTTGGCATTAGCATCTGATGGATTAGCCATAAGCAAGCTACCACCAACTAAACCTGCAGTAAGTAAATCTTTAAGTTTACCTTCTTCTAAGGTTTCAATGCTTTCAATAAAGGCTTTTCTAGTTTCTGACATTAATCTTCTACGCTTTCACCGCGTTGCTTACTTTTTTGTACGAAATATTTAAGCTTTTCCCAAGGCTCCAATTCATCTATATTTGGAGGCAATACTTTTTTCATTTCTTTTTCTTTTTCTTCATCTGTCATAAAATCATGAAGGCCATGAGTTTTAAATTGGGCTAATTCAGCCTCAGGTGAAAGCTTACCTGTCTTTTTGTAATAACCTTTTGCCATAAGGGATTTATCACTAAATGGAATATAATCTGCCTTAGCTTTTACTTGTGGTTCTGTAGTAGCTACTTTAGGTTCAGCAGTTGTTTGATTTTGTAAAATATTTTCAACTTCTGCACCAATTCTGTTTACAAAATCGTCAGGTGCAATATTTTGAGATAACATAAATTTGCCAGTAGATAAGCCAGTACGTGCAAGTTTTTTAGCAAGATCTGGTGTAAGGCCATCGATTTTTTGGATTAAGTTCTTTGCTAAAGCTTCTATACTTTCTTCACGATTAATAAAAACCTTATCAATGAGGTTTACTTCTTTTAAGATTGCATTTTCTTGTATTATTTCATCAAAAGCTTCTCTAATTAGTGACATTTTAAATCCTTTAAAATTTTTTATATTACATATAGATAGAACTACTTTCGGTTTTACATTGTAAAAAAATCATATTAAATTGTAATTGTATAACAAGCAAAGAAAGGGTACAAACATGAAAAAAGTTATAAATAATAAATATAAAGAATTAAAACAACAACGCGATAATTTGTTTAGTACATTTAAACAAATTATGGATATCGAATATAAAAAAGGTAATTTACAAGATAATGTTTCTTCTATTGCTATACAATATGGTATAATCGCCGAATATATTTTTAATTATTATCTCAATCCACAAATTCAAACAACTGTTTTGGACAAAGCGGTAGAGACAATTAAAGATCTTTCTGCTAAGATTGAATTAATGCATCCTAAAAAAGATATGAAACAATATATAGAAAACAATTTAAAGTTTTATGATGCACTATTGGTAATGGATGGAATTCGCGCAGGATCAAAAAATATTGATAAAACTACGATTGTAGCTACTAAAAAAGAATTTTTGTCTAACCCTCTATTACAGAAGTATATGAAAAAAGAAATTCCAGTTTTTATCGAAGAGCTAGACGAATATGCTAAAACTGCAAAAGTTGTAGTTAAACCAGAAGATGCACCTGTTTATGAAGCTAAAGAACAAATGAAAAAGAATGATATAGCAGCTAAAGCGCTTATGCAGATTGAAAATAACTCATATGTTTTAAGGGTATTAGCAGCTATAGAAAACCAAAGATAGTTAAATTTATTAAGTTATTTTAATTATCTTTCATGGAGGCCTTCGTGTTTATTTTGTACCTCCCTTTCTGCGAAGGCCTTTAGAATTTTATTCATCGACAATTGTTTGTTTTAATCTATGTTAAAACAAATCTATTAGTTTTTCTTCATCTTTTATAAGACCTTCATATTTATTAGTAATTTCTTTTTCTATAAATGTAGCATAATTATATTGAGGTACATCATAATAGTTCATTTGAGCATTGTAAATAAAACCTGTTAATGCATCCGCCATATCTTTTAATTCAGTAGTTTTTTCAACTTTGCCTTTGTGAAATACTAATGTTTCTAATTCTTTTTTTAGTTTTGGGCATTTACCTATTTTTATTTTACCTAAAGTAACTAAATTTGAAGCGTTAATATATGGTTCAAGTTTGATATCTACAGATTCTTTTGTTACATTAGTAAACAATCCGGATTTTTCCCAATTTTGACGTATAACTTCTGATTGATACTGATCACAAGATATTGTATGTATAGGTACATTGCCCTTAACTACTAAATCAGCAAAAAACTTTTCTACAGCACTTAAATCAATTGTAGATTTTGCACTAACTGCTATAATAAAGTCTAATACATAGATAGTCTCTTTTTCGCCCGTAACTTCATTTGTAATATATTCTTTATGTCCTAACGATAATCCTGTATCACATTCGCCTGAACTGCTTAGATCACAATGTACATAGCGTAAAGCTTTGGGAGCGCGCTTCAAATAATATTTGTTATCTAGATTATTCTTTTCAAAAAGATCTGTGTTATCAAGTAACATTTGAAATAAATCATTTTCTTCACCGAGGTTAGCTTGAAATAACAATTCAGGACAAAGATTTTCATCTTCGATTTTTGTAGTATCTCTAAATACCATATTGTTATCTTCTGTGGCAATACCAGCGAGGTCTTGTATAGATTGATCTAACTGCAATTCAAATCGTGTTTTGTATACTGTAGGTACATCGATAATTATACATCCTGCAGGTGGTTCATATGTACCATCTTCGATTGCTTTTAGTTCACCTGGATCAGTTACTATCTTACTAGGTATGGTACCATTACCTACCATTACTTTAAAAAATGTACCATCACCCCTAAAGTTAGGATCTGGCTTGACCGACCATAACATTGGATTGAATTGAATAATACTAGGATCATCTTTAGGTAAATGACGCACATATTCACCAATAGGACTGTTTGTTGAACGTGCTGAAGATACAACCGATTGAAATACTAAATCACTACCAGCAAAACGAGAACTGAATCGGTTATCTAATGTATTTAAGAGGGCTATAGCTTCCTCTACGCCTTTTTCATTGATCTCATCACAGAATGAATTAAACACGTTATAACCCGTGAAGTGACCTTGATTACTACCACATGTAACAATGATGTTATCTGGGAAGAATATTGTACCACTACTTTTTTCTACTGTAAATGGGAACGGGCATTTTGGATTATTTAAATCAAAATTTTCAAATGATCGAGTTGACATAACCTTTTGAAAACAGGGCATACCTTCCATAAGTTTCACAACTGGAAGTAAGTTAGTATCATATACTTGTTTTAATGTCATAGATATAATGACAGAAGCTAGTGTAGAATCACTATCAACGCCTAAGACTACACGGGGATATCTCAAACATAACATACGATATAAAACATATACAAATACTTTACGCGCAACAGTTGATTTACCACAATTGTGCGCAACTATACCAGCTTTTAGTGCAAAATTATGATTTCTTTCTGTGGTTATATCGTATACATCTTTTTTACCGACATATTTTATTGACTTAACTTTATGGTTTTGCTTTGCAAATAATTTAGGATTATAAGACATCATAGATAAACCAGAAACTAAACCGTTATCTATACTTACCCATTTGTTTTTTTGTGTTAAAAATCTGTGATTAGATGTACATTGTATTTTTTCACCATTATCTAATTTGATTTCATATACGTCTTTATACCCACTGTAAAATACATCAACTATTTTATCTGGTTCCCAGGTGTTATTCGTTGTATTATATGACAATACCCACTCATTATCGAAATTATTTAATAATTCACCTATAGTTTTATCACCATTTAAAGTAGCTACAACGGTATCTTCAGTCAAACATCCAATACATCCTGAAAATATAGCTTTTCTTATAGGAGAACCTGGAGCAAAAAGTTTAGTTAATTGCTCTCTCCAATAAGGATATAGCGTTGAATTTAGATATCCCATATAATAGTTGTTAGATAAAAATTCATCAATAGATGGTACAGGTCTTCTATAAAGCACTCCATCAGTTTGATTTACAAATTCTTCATCTTGATTTGTTAGATTTAGATAAAGGCTTATTCTTTGTTGTAACTCAGATTTGGTTTTTAATACATCGGGTAGATAATTTTCTTTATAGTAATCAAAAATTTCAGTAAAGTCAGCTGAAGTAATGATATTAATAAAAGCTTCGCTTCCATCAAAAGGAATGACAGGAAGAGCTTCAAGTTTATTGGCAATGTTCTGCGGTAAAGTTTGCATCGATTTTTGAGTATTAATTAATAGTTAGCGTTTAAACTTAATCGTTTATTTTCTGAATCTCCTATATAATTACATTGAGAATCAGCCACTTCAAGATGTACTGTACCTTCTGGATCTATCCATGTTTTCCATCCTGCTCTTTCCATTGTTTCGATGTAGTTTTTAGTTTTTAAAAAGCTACGTTTTTCTTCTTCAAATCTCTGTTTTAACTCAGGTATGGCTTCTTTTGCTTCTCTTTCGGTAGGG
>AUXO011553414.1_pt1 | contig 10311 bp, 9 predicted proteins | sample 768731 | NCBI WGS metagenome assembly AUXO01 (sample SAMN02715735, study PRJNA202380) | gut metagenome | biome: sheep rumen | host: Ovis aries | place: New Zealand: Palmerston North | reverse complement strand
AATTGCTTGTTCAATTTTTTCTGGACAATAATCGACCATATGTCCATCTCTCTTAATGATTTTCATAATTTCCTCCCTTTGACCTTTTTTATTATTCGACATTATAATTATATAATTTTTTATAAAATAGCAAATGTTGCATTTGCAACATTTTACATAATTTGATAAAATATTTTATAAGAGGTGTAAACATGGTAAATTTATTTGAAAATATCAACGAACAAAATATAAGAAAAATCAAGCGTTTCCTAATGGCAAGTACCCTTACATATCCTAAAGGAGTAAATATCTTATCTAATGTAAACCAAGGAGATTTCATTGCTATAATAGACCACGGCAGTGTTCAATTCATATCAACAGACTACGATGGCAATAAGTCAATAATTGAAGATATTCCTGAAGGTGGTATGTTTGGTAGTCTTACTTTTCCTATAAATAATGAAGAAGTAAGTTGTATAACAAAAGAAATAACTCAAATCACATATATTGAATATGATAGTATTACTAATGATGAAATTATAAAAACAGACTCTTATATCTTCTTTATTAAAAACTTAATAAAAATACTAAGTGACCAAGTAAGTGAAAAAAATACTAGAATAGAAATTCTTACTAAAAAGACTACAAGAGATAAACTATTAGAGTATTTTAAATCAGAAGCAAGAGAAAGAGGAAATAAAACTTTTACTATCCCTATGACATTTACAGAATTAGCTAGTTACTTATCAGTTGATAGAAGTGCCATGACACGTGAAATAAGTTACCTAAAAGATGATGGAATAATTAAAACTAACGGTAGAAGAATTACATTATTGTATTAAAAAAAGAAGCATCGCTTCTTTTTATCTTGGAAGTAAGCTTAAGCTTACTTTATTTTTTTCTAAATTAATATCATCAACGTAACAATCTACTATATCCCCTACACTAAATAAATCACTAGGATGTTTTATATATTCTCTAGATAACTTAGATATATGTGCAAGTCCATCATCATGCAATCCAATATCTATAAATAAACCAAAATCTACTACATTTCTAACTGTTCCTTGTAACTTCATTCCTACAGAAAGATCTTTAATATCTAAAATATCACTTTTTAAAATAGGTTGAGGATACTCATCTCTTGGATCTAGATTAGGTTTCTTTAATGACTTAACTACATCTTCTAATGTATAAATATCAGTATTAAGTTTTTTACTATAATCTTCTAAGTTAATACTATCTAGCTTTTCAATAAGCTCCTTAGTACCTATATCTTTAATACCAAAGTTTAAATCATCTAATAATTTTAATGCAATATCATAACTCTCAGGATGGATTCCAGTAGAATCTAATATATTATCTCCTTCAGTAATACGAAGGAAACCTATAGCTTGTTCATAAACTTTATCTGATAAAACTTTTTTCTTTTTCAATTCTTCACGTGATTTAATTTTACCAACACTTTCACGGTAATCTATTATTTTCTTAATAACAGTCTTAGTAATACCTGAAACATAGCTTAGTAATGAAGGACTAGCAGTGTTTATATTTACTCCTACACTATTAACACACTTTTCAACTACAAAGTCTAATGAATTAGATAATTTAGATTCTGAAACATCATGTTGATAAAGACCTACTCCAATACCTTCTGGAGGTATTTTAACTAGTTCAGCTAACGGATCTTGTAATCTTCTACCAATACTTACTGCACTTCTTTTTTCTACTGCTAAGTCAGGAAATTCTTCTATAGCTTGTTTAGATGCGGAATAAATTGATGCACCTGCTTCACTAACAATAACATATTTACAATTTAAATTATATTCATGGATCATTTCACTACATAATTTTTCTGATTCACGAGAAGCAGTTCCATTACCTATAGCAATTATATCTACATTATATTTTTTAATTAACTGAGATACTAATTCTTTAGTTAATTTAATATTCTTTTCTTCTTGTCCTTTTAAGAATGGTTTTACTACTGTACTATCTAAGTATTTACCAGTCTTATCAATAACTGCTAACTTACAACCATTAACATAACCTGGATCAAATGCTAAAACTATTTTTTCTTTCATCGGAGGAGTTAGAAGTAATGCTTCTAAGTTCTTACCAAAGTTTTCTATTGCAGCATCTTCTCCTTTTTCAGTTAATTCACTTCTTACTTCTCTTTCTATACTTGGTTCTATTAATCTCTTATAAGAATCTTCTATAGCACTAATAACATAACTAGTTACAAAACTCTTATCATTTTTAATTACTCTACTCTTTAAATATCCTATTATTTCATCTTTATTAACATCTATTCCTACAGTTAATACTTTTTCTTTTTCTCCTCTATTTAAAGCTAATATTCTATGAGGTTTAATATATAAAACTTTCTCACTATAATCATAATACATTTCATATACTCTATTAGTATCAGGATTATCTTTCTTTACTTTAGAAGTAATAACTCCATTCTTAAAAAAATAACTTCTTATCCATTTTCTATAAAAAGCATTATCACTTATCCATTCAGCTATAATATAACAAGCACCTTCTACTGCTTTATCGCAAGATTCTACTTTATCATTTATAAACTTACTACAAAGACCATTAATATCTCCTGTAGTTGGAAAAGATAAAATCATTTTAGCTAAAGGTTCTAATCCTAAAGCCATAGCTTCAGTAGCTTTACTCTTCTTCTTTTCTTTATAAGGTCTATATATATCCTCTACTTCTACTAACTTAGAACAATTCATTACATTATTCTTAATTTCATCAGTAAGCATACCTTTTTCATCAATTAACCTTATAACATCTTCTTTTCTTTCTAATAGTTTAACTTGGTATTCATATACATCACTAATACTTCTAATAGTTTCTTCATCTAATGCCCCTGTTGCTTCTTTTCTATATCTAGCTATAAAAGGAATAGTATTCTCTTCTTTTAATAATTCTAATACAGTATTAACTTGTTTCTCTGTAATATTAAGATTTGTTGCAATCTCTTTTATTATCTGTTCATTCATCTTAAACACCTCCATATTATCATAGCAAAATTTTAATATAATGACAAAGAAAAACATTCTATTAAGAATGTTTTTTACTTATATTATTCATTAATACTAATCATTTTACTAATATTATCACTTTTATCTTTTATCCAAACATAATACTTTTTATATTTATAGATAGCAATTTTGCCATCACCATCTTCTAATTTCTTCCAACACATATTATTTAAATCTGGAGTTGATTTTGTTGATTTAACACAAAATTCACTACCTTCACCAGATGTCCTAATAACTAATTTTTCACCTTCAATAGCTAATTCATCAACTACTACATTAATATCATCATTACCACTTGCTAAATAAGAATTACTTTCATAATTAGGTTTTAAATTAATAGAAAGAACTGATCCAAAAACTACTAATATAAATAATCCTGCAATAATTATAAATACTGTTCCATTATTCTTTTTCATTAACCTTACCTCCTATAATCTTTGAAAAGTTTTACATATAATGGTTTTACTAATTCACCAATTATAAATGTACCTAAACATATTCCCAAAGTTATCAATATATCTTTAAGTGCTATACCACCAACAATAAAGAATTGTGATAATCCTGTAGTTAATACAACTACTTGTACTAATATTATAACACCTATACCAATTGATAATCTTTTATTTTCAAAGAATCTTGTATTAAGAACAGAATGCTTTAAATTTCTACATGAGAATGAATATAGTAATTCATTAGCTACTAAGAATATAAACATTAAAGAACCTGCAGTATTTGCATCATATGTCTTAGCATAATATATAAATAGTATTATCATAATAATTGATTTAAATATAGCACTAATAACTATTTTAGAAGTTAAGAAAGGTGTAAAGAAACTCTTATTATCATTCTCTGATATAGGTGTTTCCATATCATCTTTTTCAATCTTTTCAAAAGCTAACATAATAGCTGGAATAGAATCAGTAACTAAGTTAATCCATAATAATTGAAGTGTAGTAAACATTTCCATATTAAGTAACATAGAAACAAATACTAATACAACTTCTATTATATTACCAGCCAATAAGTATAAAATTACTTTTTTAATATTAGTAGTTATTCTTCTTCCTTCTTCAACACCATCTACTATTGTTGAAAAACTATCATCTACTAAAATACAATCAGCAACTTTCTTAACAACTTCAGTTCCTGTTATACCCATTCCAATACCAATATCAGCTTTTTGAATTGCTGGTGCATCATTAACACCATCACCAGTCATCGCTACTACTAATCCTTGACTTTGTAATGCTTCAACTATACGAAGTTTACTATTAGGAGTTATTCTCGCATATACTTGATATTTATTAACTGCTTCTAATAACTCATCATCAGTCATCTTCTCTATATATTTACCTTCTATAGATTTATTATCCACATCTATAATACCTACTTGTTTAGCTATTGCTGTAGCTGTATTTATACTATCTCCAGTAATCATAATAGGTTTAATACCTAATTTTTGACATATATGAATTGCATTTAAAACTGTATCACGTGGTGGATCCATCATACCAATTAATCCTATAAATATCATATCATGTTCAGGATCATCTATATTTTCAGTTTTATATGCAAAAGCAAGTAATCTTAATGATAAAGCAGATTGTTCTTTTTCTATATTAAAAATCTTTTCTTTATACTCAGGAGTCATATCATATAGTTTTCCATCTATTGTATACTTAGTACAATTATTAATAACTGAATCTAAACTACCTTTTGTAAAAGAGTATTCTTTATCTTTTACAGAATTAATTGTAGACATCATCTTTCTATCTGAATCAAAAGGATATTCTTTTATTCTTTCATATGGATGTTCTAGAGGATAATTAATAGCTTCTAAGTATTTATAAATAGCAACTTCTGTTTCATCACCAATGTATTTATCACCATTTTTAGTAACATTATGGTTAACTCCAGCACATATTTCTAATAATTCTTCATTATCAATAGAATCTTCATCAGTATATAATTTATCATTAACAAATAATGATTTAACTAACATCTTATTTTGAGTTATAGTACCTGTCTTATCAGAACAAATAACATTAGTAGAACCTAATGTTTCTACAGAAGCCATCTTTCTAATAATAACATTTCTCTTAGCCATAGCAGTCATACCTAAAGATAATATTATTGTAATTATAGAAGATAATCCTTCAGGTATAGCAGCAACTGCTAATGATATTGATAACATTAATACATCAAAGAAATCATTCTTCATTAATAATCCAATAATCATCATTACAACTATAATGCCTAGAATAATATAAGTAAGAACTTTACTAACTTGATTTATTCTTTTTTGTAATGGAGTTAAATCACTTTTTTTATCCATTAAACTATTAGCAATCTTACCTAATTCAGTATTCATAGCAGTACCTGTAACAACCACAAGAGCATGTCCATTAGTTACATTACATCCTGCAAATACCATATTTTTTCTTTCATATAATTGTTTTTCTTCAGTAATATCAGCACTATCTTTTTTTATAGCTTTAGATTCACCTGTCAAAGTAGATTCATTTATCTCAAGACTCTCAGAAGTAATAATTCTTGCATCAGCAGATACATAATCACCCGCTTCAAGTTCTACTATATCTCCAATTACTATGTTTCGAACATCAATACTTTGCTTTACACCATTTCTAATAACATGGTTAGAAGTAATAAACATTTTATTAAGTTCTTCAATTGCTACATCTGCTTTCTTTTCTTGTATAAAAGAAAGTATTGCATTTATAACAACTATTACAATTATAATTATTGAATCAACATAAGATTCATGTCTTACATAAGATATACCTGCTGAAAAGATAGAAGCAAATATTAATAGTATGATCATAAAATCATTAAATTGTCCTAAAAATAAAGCTATATTTGATTTCTTTTTTCTTTCAACTAATTTATTTTGTCCATCTCTTTCAAGTCTCTTTTGAGCTTCTTCTTCACTTAGACCTTTTTCACCAGTTTCTAATTCTTTATATATTTCTTCAACACTCTTATTATAAACTTCTTTCACAATATCACCAACCAATCTATAGTAAATATGACGCTACAAAAAGAGCTATCATACCAATTATACATAAAACTATAAATACAATAATTACATTAGTTATTATATAATTTTTATTACTTTGTATAACACAACCACAGTTTCTACAGTACTTATCTGTATCTCTAACATTTGCTTCACAATTTAAACACTTTCTCATAATTATCTCCTATAGTTTTGAACTAATAACACTAATTATTTCTTTACTAGCTTTATTCATATTATCACCATGTAAATAATAATCATGAACTGCTTCTGCAATTGTTTCATCTGCTATTAATTTACCTTCTTTATCTTTAGTAGCAGCATAATTTGAAATCATACTAGCAAATTCATTTATATTTAAATTAGTAATATATTTTTTATTATAATTATTTAATGCTTCATTTAATAAAGATAATGAATATTCTCCACTATTAAATTCTTTAATAACACTATCTATCTTACTTTCATTATCTTTAGTAACATAAGTTATATTATCAATACCATTCTTTTTTAATAATAATACAAAAGATACATAATGACCAAATTCATGAGCTATAGTAGATTCCCATGTTGTATCTTTAACATAATAATCTTTACCTACAACACTCTCTACATCTTTTTTCATTATATCTTCATTTAAAAAATAATAACTATTTAAAAGTATTTGTGTTTTATTAACTTTATTATATGTATTAATATCTTCATCTATATTTACAAATTGATACATAGGTTGAAATCTAGCAATATACTCTGACTTAGTACTTGCATTAGTTATTGTAATATTAGTCAAAGCACCTTTAACATTTGGAAATAATAAATACATTTTATCAATAACATTTTTTATCTTAGTACTTTCAGTATTTGAAATATCACAAAAAGATACACTAGGTATTGAATAATCAGATTCTAATTTATTAGTCATTACATCAACACTAGTATCATTAAAACAATTATATTCTTGTTTTAAGAAATCATTCTTTATAAATAATTTAGCTTCAGTATAACTATTAATACTCTCTTTACTATATTTATTATCTGTTTTCATAAGTGAAGTATTATAACCATACATATAATTAAATGATTGTTTCTTTATATATGAAAATGGTTTATATAGTTTTTCTCCTCGTATCATTAACATACTTAAGAATACTACAACTAATATAACAAGTAATCCAAATAATACAGATAATCTTTCATTTTGTTTAAATGTTACTCCACTAGTAATTTTATTTACATTTTCTTTGTCTTTTAAAAATGAATAACCTTTAGAAGTATAGTATCCGCATTTATAACAAAAATTATCATCATTTTCTATTTCATTAGCATTACACTTATCATTTAAACATTTCACACTAATCACCACATTATTATAATAGTCTACTATATCTAGTATATCAAAAATATAAAAAAAAAGATACATAATGTATCTTTTAATAACCATATCTTAATATTTCAAATGTAGTATTTCTACTTAACCCAAAGTCATAAGATTCTTTCTCAGTCCAGAATAATAAATCAAACATATATCTACGACCAATTCCTATATCACTACCTCTATCAAGTACTATAGCATTAAATGTACCTATCTTACTATTCTTAACTCTTACTATAGTTCCATATGGATATTTCTTATCTCCAGCAACTATTCTACATTCTCCATATACTGGATCATTATATCTTAAATTGTTACCACGAGCATCATATCTAGCACCAACTACACCAGAACATCCCTTACAATCTAATCCATATCCTGACATAGTTCCAACTACTGTTTCTAATACATCAGTAATTAATTTAGGCTCTGTAATATTATTATTAATAGTAGAAGTAAAATTATAAACTACTTCATCCATACTAGTATTATCTACTATATCATCTTTAGAAGTTGCACTAATAAGACTAGTAGTTAGACTCTTAGAAAGCATTGAATTAGTTGCTTTTACATTCTTACTTTCAGGAACCATAAATACTAATCCTAATATTATTATTACTAAAATTGAATTTACTATTAAATAAAATCTTTTCATAATAAAAACTCCTCGTATTAAATATTTTATCATTAATACTAGGAGTTTTCAATAACTATTTTTGTCTCTCACAAGAGTATCCAGAAGCCTTCATATTTTTCTCAATATCATCAATACTTTGATTGTATTGATATGTTGGAACTATACCACCAGCTTCAGTAAATGCAGCATTTAATTTTTCACTATCAACTGTTTCTAATTCAAATACTTGTGTCTCAGTTAACTTCTTATCAGTGTATTCGCATCTAATAGAAACACCATCTAAATCTTTAGTAGTTTCTTTTAAAGTAACACATTTTTCATTTAATTCATCTAAAGCAGATTCTGTTGTTGAATCTCCTCTTGTATATACAATATATTTAGTTTTTGTTAACTTACTATCAGCAAAGCTAAAATCAAATTCATATTCTTTATCTAAATCAGAAGTATTAGATGTTAAAGTACATACTAACTTACCTGTTGTAACAACTTCTACTTGTGGTTGTTGATTATTAGTACCACTCATATAAATTCTAACATAACTAGAAATTTCTGGTAAAAACATAATAAATACTATTAATAAAACAAAGAATAAAAATAATACAAACACTTTAAACTTACTAGGTGCTTTATAATTATTTATTTCTACTTTTTGTAAGTTCTCATTTATCATAGCATTATTATCTATCTGTGGTTGTGTTCCAACAGGTACTTCTGTAACAGGTACAGTTGAAGGTTCTACTGGAACTGGCATTGGTTGTTGAACAGCAGGTGCCGGATTAGGCATTACTGTTTGATTTATTTGATTATTAATAACTGGATTAGTCACTGGTGTAGTAGGAACTACAGGAACAGTATTTATATTTTGTCCATTATTAAAATTATTATTTTCATTATTCACACTATCAACTCCTATTTTCAAGATAATTATAGCACATATAACTATCTAAGACTAGTTATTTTTTCTTGGTAATTATCACTACTTATAATATAGTATCCAGCTGTTAATATATCAGCATCTTCTACTTTATCTAAAATAGAATCACATATACCTCCATCAACATCAATTAATATATTTAAGTTATATGATTTTATTAATTCTTTTAATTCTTTTATTTTATTCTCAGTTTCAGGAATAAACTCTTGTCCACCTTCTCCAGGATAAACACTCATAACAAGTACTTGATCTAGATAAGGTAAATAAGGTATAAGTTCATTTACTTTAGTATCAGGATTAATTACTAATCCACATTTAATTGAAAAACTCTTAATTAATTCTAAGTCTTTTAAAATATCTTCCTCTACTTCAACATGAAACATAATACACTCTGTATTTAATTCAGCATATAAAGGAATATACTTAGATGGATTTTCTACCATTAAATGAACTTCTAATCTCTTAGATGTATATTTATATATATTTTTCATTTCACTAAATGGCATAGTTTTATTCTTAACAAATTTACCATCCATTATATCAACATGTATAAAATCAACATCTGTATCATTTAATTTAGTTAAATCTACTGGAATATTCTTACTACTTAAAAATGAAGCACTAATTTTTTTCATTATTATCAACTCCTATAAAATTTAAATAATTAAAATATCTACTCTCTAATATATTATTCGCAAGAACTTCCTTCTTCACAACACATTCTTTTTCATTTGTATGAGAACAATCTTTAAAAGGACAAGGATATTTACTAAATTCTATAAAAGAATTCCTAATTTGTTCTTTAGTATAATTTTTAAATTCTAAAGAAGAAAATCCTGGTGTATCCATTACTTTACCATTACAAATTTCAAATAATTCTACCACTCTAGTAGTATGTTTACCTCTACCAAGAGCTAAAGATACTTCTCCAGTCTCTAAATTCCAATCAGGATTTAATTTATTAAGTAATGTACTTTTACCAGCACCTGTCTGCCCTGTGAATACACTAGTCTTATCCCTCAATAATTCTTTTATTTTATCTAATTCAGTATTATAAATTACTTTATAACCAATCTTTTTATAATAACTAAGTATTTCATCAATTTTATTTAATTCATATTGATTCATTAAATCTCTCTTAGTAATACAAATAATTGGTTCTACATGATTCATTTCCATAAGTGAAATAAATTTATCTAATAGATTTGTTGAAAAGTCAGGTAATCTTAAACTAGTAATTAAAAAAGCTTGGTCTATATTACTTACTTTAGGTCTTTCAAATACATT
>AUXO013460397.1_pt1 | contig 10312 bp, 10 predicted proteins | sample 768731 | NCBI WGS metagenome assembly AUXO01 (sample SAMN02715735, study PRJNA202380) | gut metagenome | biome: sheep rumen | host: Ovis aries | place: New Zealand: Palmerston North | reverse complement strand
CGCCACTACCATCAGTTCCTAGGGAGAACCCACCTATCTCAGCAAAGCCTTCCGTTGAAATCAAACAAGCCGCAGCTCCATCGCCAAAGATCGAGCGGTTACTTTTATCCGACGGATGGAGATATTTATTATAGGTCTCAGCTGTCAACAGAAGCACATTCTTAGCTATACCAGCTGCTATCAATCCTTTTGCCATAGCCATTCCATATACACAGCCTGAGCAACCGAGATTATAATCAAATGCTCCCGCAGATGTTGGTATTCCCAATTTATCCTGAAGGACACATGCTGTTGAGGGTAGAAAATAGTCAGGGCTTTGTGTGCACAGCATTAGGAAATCGATGGTCTTAGGATCAACCTTGTATTCCTTAAACAATTTGCGGGCTGCCTTCTCTGCCATATCGCCTGCCGTTTCATCCTCAGCAGCCACATGACGAGAATCTACGCCCACCTTCTGAGCAACCTTTTCCACGCTCCACTCTGGGAACTCTTTTACAAGTTCCTCATTTGTTACCTTTTTATCTGGCAGATAATATGATATTGCTTTTATGAATGCCATATTCAACTTAATTTGCCCCTCCTGATATTTTAACATTGCTACCTGTCATCCAAGTAGAAGCATCGGAAAGCATATAAACAGCAAGATTGGCAATGTCCTCTGGCTGTCCATATCTTTTAAGAGGGTATTTACTTTCGTCTTCTATTAATTGTTCTTCCTCTACTCCTTCTTGGTAAATCAAATCAGTCCACACCATAGCTGGACTGATACAATTCACTCTTATATTCCTTGGAGCTAGCTCTAAAGCTAAACAATTTGCATAAGAAGCAATAGCCCCTTTTGAGGCACTATAGTATGCGTTCCCAACACTTGGTGACCAGATGGCCATAGATGCGATAAACACTATAGATGCTCCTTTGTTTATTTTCTTTTGTTTCAATAATTCCGTTTGAAGGAGTACTGGTGCTTTAAAATTAATATCCATGACAGAGCAGATATCTTGTTCTGTTGCCATCTTACAAAGTACGCGTTGCCCTATTCCTGCACAATGCACTACTCCATCAAGAGCTGGCAATCGGTTCACCATTCTAACCACAGATTCTGCATCGGTTAAATCAGTTGCTATAATCATATGATTGCCTTTTTCAAGAAGCGCCAGAGATGAGTTTAATTTCATCTCATTTCTACCTGTCAGAATAACAGTAGCACCCATTTTGGAACAAGTGACTGCGATGCCTCGTCCTATTCCAGAAGAAGCACCGGTCACTAGGATGTTTTTCCCTTTAATAGAGAATGGATTGAACTCAATCATTACTTAGAGGCAATGAGATTAAACAACTCTTCTACCGTTTTACAGCTACGCACTTCTCGTCCAGTAATTGTTTTACCATACTGAGTCTTTGCAAGAGCTATTATACTCATAGCTGTTAATGAAGACCATTCCTCTAACTCTTGATATTCAGTTTCTGCCTGAATCTCAGATACATCAGTATCATCAAACTGATCTGCAAATTTCTCAATAAATACATTTAATTCCATAATATAAATACTTAATATATACTAAAGCTTAACTCAATAACCATAGACATTTATGTGATTCTTAACGCCCCAACTATAGCGACTTCATCTAATGTTCATATTTGCTTATGGCGAACGTGTACGTTCTGTTTTATAATAACTTCGCATACACCTTTGGGGTTCCATAACAAATACTATAGAGATTTTGCATCATAATAGCCACGCATTAATACACCTAAGAAGAAAAAGAAAGAAAAAGATATCAAATATGACCCTGATGCAAATAATGGGAAAATACTTCCCATTGCCACCAATACAAAAAAATCTTTATCCTTACCTTTAAGACGGCAGAACCTAGATAATGAAATAATTGACAGAAGAAAAAGGGTAAAACAACCTACAGGTATGCCAAAGTCAATTAAGAACTCCAAAAATATATTATGGACATAGGACTCATAAAACATTCTATCTCCATATAATCCATAACCATAAATCGGCGATTGAATAATTTTATTAATACCTGATTCGTAGTAGCTTTCTCGACCGGCAGGATCCGACATTCCCCCCTCTACAAGTTTCTTTAACACTCTCGACTTTATGGAAAAATCTGACAAGACGGAAATAATAACGTCTAAATATGAATACATCAAAATCACAAATGAAGATAAAGTTACTAAAATAACTATTTTCTTTTTTGTAATATAGTGAATAAACAACCACGTCAAGAAGGCAACAATAATTATGAAAGGTCCCCTGCTTCCATTAATAATAAGAGAAAATGAAGTTACAATCGCTAAAGATATACTAAAAATGCTTTTTTGGAACACCAAATACATAATTGGCAACATTAAAGAATAACCAAAAGCCATACTATAATGCTCCTGAAGTATAACACCTATGAACATCAACAAACCGTACAATACTCCTACAAGTGCTGTTAGAACACAAATGAAATAGAACATACGATGAAAGATTTTCATGTCCTTGACTGATAGCATAGCCAGAAAAACTGGAATACATGTTAAACAAGTAAACTTTACACCTTCATCTTGTATATACTTAATTGAATTAGGAGAAATATACAACGTCCACAAAAACAATAGTGCGATAATTAAATAAGATGAAAGAAGAGACAATATTCTTCTTTTTACTATCCATAAAAATGAAAGCACAACGAAAAAAGCGGTACCAACCACACGAAAAAATGCGGCTCCTTCTATGCTAACGATCATCACATCGCCTAAAAATAATTGTACAACCGATAACAATTGCTGAATAACAATTGAGATTGACAAACAAACGTCGCCTGTCTTATTTTTCGTCATAATTTGCTTTATTAGACTGATTCAGTCTTTCTACAATATAGGAATATAGTTTTTTTTGGTTTTCTGATACTTCTTTCATCATGTCCAAACTATACGTATTTTGGAAATGAGATGAGATTAAATCCAAATTACATTTTTTTGAATCTAACGCTTTCCTTAATACATCCATAGGACAAGAAGAAGAAGAAAACCTCCTAGAAACGACAGGTCTTCCACCAATACGAAGAATACTTTCCTCAATACTTGAGCAACAATGTATAGGATACACTGTCAACAAAGAAGATATATAAACACAGAATGTGTATAAAAACTTCGAATCTGGTATGTTCTCTAAGTAAGAAAAAGATGAAATATATTGAATAATCCCTTCTTCACATATTATCATATCATATTCTCCATCTTTAATTGCGTCCAATATTTGATAGGACAAAAAAATAGCTTTCATAAAAAACGAGAAAGTCCTGTCAGAAGAATTGCATGTCAGAAAAACCTTCCATAATTTGAAATAAAGGGGATACATATTTATCTTTAAGGCCATTTTTATAAGAACTGGAAACTTCTTCCTGTTCCTGCATTTTCGATAATATATGCTTTCCAGATCAGCAACTTTATATCCCTTTTCTTTAAATATAGATATAACAGGTCTACAAAGAGTCGTCTTGCCCGAGCCTGGAAGTCCAAATAATTCAAAATAAACAGCCATAAACAAAAACTATTTAGTAAAATTCTTAATAGTATCTACTGCAATCTTTTTATAAACCATATAAGCTTCTGACTTCAGTACAATGGATAAAAGAATATAGAAAAGCAAAAAAGACAGAACTTGAAAAAACATGATCAAAAATTGGTTTCCATTTGCAATTGAAATTATAAGTACTGGGATTAGTGACAATAATGTCATAACTATATTTACAAAAACATCTTTGATTTGAACAAAAATACCATAGCCTATCAGTTTCTTATTTAGGAAGCCATTTAATATAAACTCAAATACTGCGACACCAACTGCAGCCCAAAGAATTCCAAACATACCAATAAAAGCTCCAATAAGAATAAAGGATATTCCGACAATCCTTTTAGAAACTTGAACGACAAAAAATAGTTTTCCTTTCCCTAATCCTTTAATGACATTAATATTCATTGCATTTATTGTTGTAAACAAACCTGCAAGACATAGTATTTGAAAATAGGGAATGGCATCATCCCATTTGGAACCATAAAACAAACGTATTAATGGTGAAGCAAGAACCATCATTAACACACTAACTGGAAAATTCAAGTAAGTAAGACATATAATATTCTTCTTCACTGCTTTCCTAACATTATCTAAATTGTCTTGCAAAGAAGAAAAAACAGGAAAAGACACCTGAGCAACTGTCTGTGATATTGTATTGATTGGTATTTGTTCTAATTTATATGCTTGTGAATAATAACCCATATCTTTTGCAGAATAGAATCTTCCTATTACCAGACCTTGGATATTTGAGTAAATACGTTCGAAAATATTGGAAAGCATTATCATTCCTCCAAAAAAGAACAGTTCTTTAAATGATTTCCAACTAAATTCCAAAGAAGGACGCCATTTACTCATATTCCACAATAGAAATATACTAACGAAACTTGCTGTAATTGTAGAAAACACGAGGCTCCAAACGCCACATCCATTAACAGCCATGATTATTGCTACTATAGTTCCACATATTGCCGCGGCAATATTCCTAATCGAGAATTCTTTGAATTTTAGATTCCTTTGCAGTTGAGTGCTTTGAACAACATAAATAGCATGAAAGATTATTGTCAATCCTTGGACTCGCATAATATCACACAATAATGACATCTTATAAAACTGTGCGACTAAAGGAGCTACCAAATAAATTATAAAATAAAAAAATAGGGATGCCAAAACATTACAATAGAAAACAGTACTATAATCAACGTGTGTAGGATCTTTCTTCTGTATTAAAGCCTGGCCCAACCCACCAATAGCTAATGCATCGGAAATTGCTATAAATATTAGAAGCATTCCTATACAACCAAAATCTTCTGGCATTAGTAGTCGAGAGAGAATCATATTCGATACAAATGTTATAAGAACCGTACCTAGATGTCCCACTCCACTCCAAACTATTGCAGCTATAGTTCGTTTTTTCAATGATTGATCACCCATTATTATTGAAGAAGCGAATTGATAGAATAATTACCCGTTGATAACATGAGATCATTAGTTTCACCACATAACCTTTTTTTCCTTCTTAACTGAGTGTTAAGGTTTTTCTCACAATTCTTCCAATCTCCTTTTTGTTTGTATGGGAATGCACTATGATTGTCGACATATCTCTGTAAAAAAACGAATGCCTTATCTATTCTCTCCGAATGGAGAGTATAATAATCAATGTCCCAATAGTGCATAATAAAACAAAAATCCAAAATATGGGTAAGATTGTATACCGAATAGGAGAAGGCATTTGCTCTTGATAATTCTGCAGGTTGTTTGCCTTCTTCATCGATTTGAATATACAACCTGTTTTCTTGGAAATTGTCGGCTAATTCTTTTGCCCTTTCAACATTTCCAGCAAACAAATACATATTAATTAGCATAACATCATAAGCAATGCCTATGTTATTGCTTTTTTTATTATGTAAAGGATTGCCAAAACTACTTTCATCAGCCCACTTGGCGAAAGACATAAACCAATGTTCCAATTGAATCATTGTGCTATCATCTATTCTCTTAACTGAATTTATCAATCTTATACTTTCTATGACTTTATTAAATGAATAAGCTTGAATCATACCTGATCTTCTACCCATGTTTCGATTTTTACCAGGAACGACAGCCGCATATTCGAGATTTGGATACATATATGTTTCTTTATCTAAAAACCAAGCTTTTACTTGAGCGACAAATTTTTCATAATATTTTTCATTCTCAGTTAAATAGTATGCAACACTTAAATATTTACATCTATTAACTAACTCTGATAACAAGCCTGAATTATATTTGTTTCTTTCAGGATTTTTTACACCATCAATATAAACATAACTTGTTGAATCTTCAGAAGGCCACCAATATCCACCTATTGAATAATAATAATGAGAATCTGGCGCAAAACTCTTCTTTTTATTTGTTACAACAACTGGAGGAGCTTCACAATAGCTATCACTTGCCTTTAATATCTTTTTGACGACTTTGCTACTTACTCCTGTTTTTTTTGCTTTTCTCAGATTCTCCAAATTCCAGATTAATGGCTTATTTACTGTTGGTTGAGCATATGTATTTATAACAAATACATTATTTGCGAAAACAACTAGTACAATTAATTTAACAATCATGAACAAGGAAAAAAATATTTCACAATTATTCTGATATTGTCAAGTAATCACCCAATTGGGCTGCACATTTGACGACACATTCGTACCATCCTTTTTCCCAAGCAGTATCTGCATCAAAGTAGGGATTCTGTTCTCGGACTGTCATAATGTCCCAATATGGGTTCGTATTATCTAAAGGCCAAGGAAAACCAGATAATATTTCCTTATAAACATCAAATATCCATTCTTGATAAAGCAAAGCCCACCATCCTTGTATTAATGATGAAGAGTGACTATAGTTTGAATGTCCTACTCCTTCTTTATGATAGGAATTTCGATAAACACCGTTCGTTCCATCCATAAAAGAAGTTTGAACCCAATTACCGTCATTTTTAACAATGCATTTCTTCAATTGCTCCCCTAATTGCTGACGACGTTTTACAAAGATTTTGCCTCCCCCATTCAAAGAGTCCTGAGCACTCTCATAGCTGTTGAAAAAGAAAGCCATACGCCGGAAATGACTAACATCAGACACAATGTCCTCACGAGGATTGGGTTGCATGTCTTCTGTTATTTCTGTGTTACCTGCATAAATATAGTCTTTGTAGTCCTGCGCAACCCCTACCTGGAAGAGCCAACCGCCATCTTCTAATTCAGTATTTAACAGAGGACTATTAAAGATTTCATAAGAATAGGTAGCTGCTTTACTCATCTCATCTGTAACAGGAATGTTATTCTTTTTTGAAGCGTAAACAGCGTCAGATAATATCGCTAGACTGAACATGTCACCATCTGTAAGAGAAGAATAATAATGGTACTTATATTCTTTACCTGCTAGAACTTGCTTTATGTGTTCTTCTACTGTTGCCTCAGTTTTCCAAGTAGCTTGAGACCGATACAAATTAAACTTTGCTTCTTCAATACAGACATCAAGCAGAGCAGGAATAAAGAATTTTTGATACGTATTAAAAGAAGATGTTAGCGCGAGATATTGGGAACATAAATATAACCATTGTAGTCGGAAAACCCTGCTCTCCACGTACCAACCGTCACTTTGACATGTACTAGCGAACCTATTAAACATTTGAGAGAACTCACTCACTGCATAATCATCGCCAGATTTGAAAGCATAGTGCATGGGCACAATCATCCAACTGCATGCATCATAACAATCTCTTGTATTCCATAACTCTTGCGAACACAAATCATATAAAATAGCATGAAACGTTTCAGTATCAGTACTTTCAAGTTGTTTACATTGTTTATTATATATTTTTGTGTCTTCATTAGGTAGAAAATCTGTATTATGGTTGTCGTTTGTGTTACAACCGACAAGATCTAGAACCATCACTAAACAAACAATAAAACTTAAAGGATATCTCTTTATAATCACCATAGTATCCATTCTTTATCAGTATTGAGGCTATACGTAAACCAACAAAACTAGCTCCGCCAGTAGGGTGTGTCTCATCCTATTCTTCTTTATATAAATCTTCTGCAATAGAAAACGGTGAATCAAAGTCCTTCAATAAGGCATGCTTGGTGTCTTTGTCGGATAATATGACTTTATCGGTTGGAATTCTCCAATTAATACCCAAAGAATCATCAAAGATTCTAATGCCGCCATCTGCTTCTGGATGGTAGAATTCATCACATTTGTATTGAAAGACAGCTGTTTCGCTGAGGACAGCAAAACCATGAGCGAAGCCACGTGGCACAAAGAACTGGCGGCGGTTGTCTTCAGTCAGTTCCACAGCAACATGCTGACCGTATGTAGGACTACCCTTACGAATATCTACAGCCACATCGAGCACTGCACCCTTCACACAGCGCACAAGTTTACTCTGAGTATAGGGTGGTTTTTGGAAGTGCAAACCACGCATTACTCCGTATGAGGACATGGACTCATTATCCTGCACGAAGTTGATAATATGTCCCAAAATAGGTGCGACCTTCTCATCAAACTCTCTCTGAGAAAAACTTTCAAAAAAATAGCCACGCTTATCGCCAAATACCTTTGGTTCGATAATAAGTACTCCCTCTATATTTGTTTTTATGACTTCCATATTATACGTGCTGAAGTGTGTTAGAATTAATTTCTTCCTTCATCTCATCAATCACCTTTAAGAGGTATTGGCCGTATTGATTTTTTAGCATGGGATTTGCCAGTTCACGCATTTTCTCTTCAGAAATCCAGCCATTACGGTAAGCAATACCTTCCAAGCAAGCTACTTTCAGGCCTTGGCGTTTCTCTATAACCTCTACAAAGGTACTTGCTTCTGCTAAAGAGTCGTGCGTACCTGTGTCAAGCCAAGCGAAGCCGCGGCCAAAGACCTGAACCTTCAGCGCTCCGTCTTTCAAGAATTCCTGGTTCATTGTTGTAATCTCCAATTCACCACGAGCTGAAGGCTTAATGTGCTTTGCGACATCCACCACCTTATTGGGATAGAAATACAAGCCTACCACCGCATAATTGCTCTTAGGTTCTTTAGGCTTCTCTTCTATAGAGAGGCAGTTTCCTTCTCTATCAAATTCAGCAACACCATAGCGCTCGGGCTCTGAAACCCAGTAGCCAAACACTGATGCCTTACCATAGACTTCAGCATCTCTTACAGCCTGACGCAGTAAGCTCGTAAAACCTGCACCATAGAAGATATTGTCACCTAATACTAAGCAGGCGCTATCATGACCAATGAACTTTTCACCAATAATGAATGCCTGAGCCAGTCCTTCAGGCGAGGGTTGCTCAGCATATTCAAAATGAACACCATAATCAGCCCCATCACCTAAAAGACGCTTGAATCCTGGAAGGTCGTAAGGTGTAGAGATAATGAGTATATCCCTAATACCAGCCAGCATCAGCGCGCTGATAGGATAATAAACCATAGGTTTATCATAAATTGGGAGCAACTGCTTGCTCACACCCTTGGTTATGGGATAAAGGCGAGTACCTGAACCACCTGCTAATACTATACCTTTCATATTTCACGTATTTATTGAGTTTCTGAAAAAGGGACAGGAACACCAGGATTTATTGAACCTTTATTTTTATGAGAGACCCTGATAAGAGCCTGCCCCTTTCATAACGATTTTTATATAGTGTCTCACGACATCCAAACTTATTCTATCAATATCTTATCAATGATATAGAAGAAATTAACCAATAGGAGTTCTGTGAAACGACCAAACATAATCTTGTCATCATCATTATTTCTGTCCTCCCAAGAGTCGTAGTAATGAAACCTTACCTGCAACTATTTCCTTACATACTTCTTCCACTTCACAATACCATACCAACCATTCCTGATAGTATACATGAATGAAGTAATCGGTCCTAAATCCTCTTCCGTGCGATAGACCTCGTAGCGCCATTTTAACTTGTCTGTTCTCAAGAATCTACTGAAGAAGCCATATGGTGTACGCATCGTAGCCAGATTCTTTTTGAGCAGATGACAATCGTTCTTCTCACTGATACCCAGCCATAGGGCATAATCATTGTTTTCTTCGGTGTCGTACAACCTGAACTTACCCACTTTCTTTGCATCATACATAACAGTGAGATATCCTGGCCAACAGCACTTGAGCATATCTTTATTTGTCACAAGCTCCTTACCGCTAATCAATACACCCCGGTCTTGCGACTTGTTATTCATCAGACCATACTCAGTGTACGAGAACGTATAGCCATTCTCCTCCATGAACCGGACTTGCTCCGCCAACTTATTAGGAGCCCAAACGTCACCAACATTCAGAAAAGCAATCCAGCGCCCACGGGCCTCCTTCAATGCCTTATTTCTATTCACGGACTCTCCACGGTCGGACACCGTCTGCGACACCTTGATACGGTCATTATAAGTATAGTTCTCCCGCCTGATGCTAGCCTCTTCCTTCAGGTCCATCATCAGCGTGATGGTATTGTCCTTCGATTTATCGTCAACAAACAACAGCTCCCAGTTCTGGTAGGTCTGCGCCATCACACTCCTCACACTCTCCTCCACATACTGGGCCTTGTTGTGAGAAAGCATAATAATGGATACTAATTCACCACCCGTCTTATCCTGCATATTGTTCGTTCCTTACTAAAGTATTCATCATATTCGACAACAATTGGGGCCTGTTGGAGTTGCTCAAAACCAACGAAGCCCCACCCTCATGTCAG
>AUXO010571392.1_pt1 | contig 10312 bp, 10 predicted proteins | sample 768731 | NCBI WGS metagenome assembly AUXO01 (sample SAMN02715735, study PRJNA202380) | gut metagenome | biome: sheep rumen | host: Ovis aries | place: New Zealand: Palmerston North | reverse complement strand
TCGAAAGCTCATCATCCTCTGCTGCCTCTTCAGAATTCCCCATAAGCTCTGCAGGCGTGATATCCAAAATCTTGCACAGCTTATCGAAGGTCTCAACCGGAATCTTAGCAATGCTGGAAGCCTCGTATCTGTAAACAGTCGTGTAAGACACGCCAAGCTGCTCTGCTATAGCCTCCGCAGAAATCCCCAATTCTTTTCGTCTCTTTTTAAGTCTTTCACCAATCTGCATATGCTTTACCTCGTCTCTGAAGCATATAATACATCAAAATTTGCATTTTTGCAAATTTATATTGACAAGTATTTGCATAAACGCTATATTCAAAACCATAGATCAACTTGCATAAATGCAAATATATTTTTGTATCTCTTGCACTGATGCAAATAACGGAGGTAAAGTATGTTGGAAATCAAAGCAAAAGGCAATGAAAACATGCCGAAGGTCATGGTAATTGGTATCGGTGGAGGTGGTAACAATGCCATCACTCGCATGATTACTGATGCATCTGAGCACGTGGAGTATGCTGCACTTAATACAGATTCCATGACTCTTGACAGATGCCCAGCAAACAAAAGGCTTCAGCTCGGTTCAAAGCTCACCCAGGGCTACGGTGCAGGTGGCGATCCTGTCATCGGTGAGTCCTCTGCAAAGGAAAGCGAGGAGGAAATTGCAAATCTTGTAAAGGATGCAAATATGGTAATTCTCACCTGTGGAATGGGTGGTGGGACTGGCACCGGTGCCATTCCGGTAGTGGCTCAAATATGTAAGAGCCTGAATATCCTTACTGTTGCAATCGTAACAATGCCATTTTCCTTTGAAAGCCAACCCAGAGTCATGGCAGCACAGACCGGGCTGAAAAAGCTGGAACAGAATGTCGATACCCTGCTTGTTATTCCTAATGACAAATTGCTCACCATTACAGATAAGCCATTTTACATGGACGAAGCTTTTACTCTTGCGGACTCTGTACTCAAATACACTATTGAAGGCATAACCAACATCATCTTTAATCACGGAACCATCAATCTCGACTTCAACGATCTTAAGTCCACTCTGAAGGATAAGGGCTATGGTCTGTTCGGCATCGGTATTGCTAATGAAGAAGAAACCATCATCGATGCTGTTGAAAAAGCTATGTGTTCTCCGCTCCTAGAAACAAATATTACCGGCGCATCCAACATACTTCTGAACACAAGTGGCAAAATCGATATCGTTGCACTGAACAAAGCTGTCGCATATATCCGTGATCAGGCAGGAGAGAACGTAAACATCTTCTGGGGCACAGTTGGAAGTGATTCCGGTTCATCAGAGGTGGTGGTTACTCTTATTGCCACAGGAATGAAGCAGGTAAAAAATGATGCCATTCCAAAGCCAACTACTACTCCTGTCAAAGAAGTTGTTCCAAAGCCACCAGTTACTCCAGCTCTTCCAATATCAAAGCAGACACGAAACTCTTCTACTGTCCGCGAGGTCAACCTTGATATTCTCAAGGATGCAAAGACTGCAAATGATATAAAACTGCAACCTGTACCTGAAATAAAATCCAATATTCGCCCTATCACACTGGATATTCCGTCGTTCTTAAAAAGCAGGTAACTCTTTGAAATACCTTAAAATAAAGCATAGCACAGCTCAAGTACATTTTTTTGTACATAAAAATGCAGAGTGTTAATGTCGAATCGACACTACACTCTGCTGTACTACTCACACTAAGAACAGACCATTTTATCAAGCAACTAATGCTAAAACGGAATATTATTCATCCTTCTCATAGACAGTGATGACTTCAACATATTTAAAGGACTCCCAATCTTCTGGATCTTCCAGATCTTCTTCCTTAACCTCTCCAACGGCAATATCATGATTTTCAAGGTAATCATCATCCAAGTCTTCAAATCTCTTTTGAGCAGCCTTTTGAGCTTCATCCTCCGTATCACAGACAGCGAGGACTTCACTTTCATCCAGATCATCATCCTTCATTGTTTCAAGAAGCACTACATATTTAACCATTGCAATTCCCTTTCTACCGTATACAACGATATCTGTGTGTTATTACATAAAAAATAGCATTAGTAATAATGCATGAACAATCCCTATAGATACTCTTTTATTATTTCATATAATTTATCCGGATTATTCTCCTGACATTTTTTAAACTTATCTATCATCTTTTTAAACTCCTGCTCCGGAACAACAAGAACGGTTCTCCCTAATGGCTCACCCTCATAAATGTCTTTCAAATTTACACATGAAGTATACTTAAGGCCTTCACACTTTTTCTTTGCAAGTAAATAATTATCTTCTGGAAACCGTTGGTAATACTCAAAAGCATTGTTGTTATGCGATGAAAGGATGAGATAATATGACTGTCCATTAGCGTTAGCTATCATGATTAAACAGTCCCTACTCTGCTTAATGTCACGAGTGTTGTTATCCTTAAAAATATGTTCTGTCTCTTTCTTTATTACATCCCTAATCGACAAGCTCATTCGCAAAGAACCACCTTTCCCTCTTCATCTAGCTCTACTCTCCACTTTTTCCCTTTAACCTCATTTCCAACAGCAACAAGCTTATCCATAATGGAGTCTATATCCAATGTTTTAAGATATGAAAAGCGATTCCCATTGATTTCCATCTCGCTAAAATCATCAAGCGGTTCATCTTCATAAGCCTCCAGTAATTCTTTTACCGAGTTTATTACCTCTTCCTGCCCTTTAGCATCCTTAAGTTTCATCATCATATCAACGACACCTTCATCTGATAAAGAGCTTGCTATCCTTGATAACAGTTTTTCCTTATTTGATTCTCCTCCCGTGAGGATTCGACTTTTTAAAAACTGTACATAATATTCTGATAGCCGTTTTACGCTTGATGCTTCGTGAGCATCTTTCCGATCAACCGAAATATCTATATTGTTCCCACCTATCTCTAGTACATAGCTTATACTCATAAAAATCTCCATATTGTTTCCAAAATAATATTTTATAATGGCCAAAAGTCTATACTCTTGAAGTACATTATAGCATTGAATAATCATTTATATTGCATGGTAGTCAGCTTTAAATGATAAATTCTTTCTAAACACGCTTTTCTCATAGTTCAAGCCTGTTGACATTGTATAACACATATGAAAAAATCTGATAACAGGAGAATCTTCATATGAAAAAGGATAAAGATATAGGACTAATTCACATAGAAAAATTGGGCATTCATGCTTTTAGAAATGGCAATGCGCTTCAGAATGAATTCAAAAAGAAGTTTGGAAAAAAAGCTAACGAAATGCTTAATTCAATACTTGATGCTAGTGAGGATGGTAATACATCCAGTTTCTACTATGCAAAAGACCAGAACTATGACGCTGCAATGATCATGTCCGGCGGATATGATGCTAATATCATCAGAAAATGTTGCAATTGGATATCAGACAATAAAGGTTTATTTGGTGATACTATCCTTGAAGTAGGATGCGATTGTGGTTTTATGACGACTTTTCTGGGAAGTATTTTTCCTGAAAAAACCATTTTAGCAATTGACAGATGCCCGGCAGGATTAGACATAGCAAAAGCCAATGTAGAAAAATTCGGTCTGTCAAATGTAGAATTTCTGTGTACTGACGTCACAGAATTATCTGACAGCTCTTTTGATACTGTCTTTTCTATGCGTACCATGCAGGAAAACAGCGATATATCAAATGCCCAGGATCCTGCTTTAGACCTAATCTCACAAGCAAATGTGTTTGCAAATATAAAACAACCTTATGCTGACTCCCTGTCCCAGCTTGTAAAGGATCATGGAAATATCATTTCAATAGAAAGACTTGCTATTGATGCCCTTCTTCTGGGATGGATTCAAGCTCTTGATAATACTGGGCTGAAAATTGAGACAGATTACTATTCACAAATATCTGCGAAGGAAATGGATCGTGACAGCTTTTTCCAAACCCTCGTATACACGAAGGATACACCATGCGAACGAACTGACTCATTCAATAGCTTTATCAAATGCTGCTCCAAGTCCATGGATATGAAAAAAGACGCATACAATGGCTGGGAGTCCCAGATAATGTATGCGCACACAGCAGGTAAACTAATTGAAAAGATTGTAGTAACTGACTTGCGAATAGACAGCACCCAAACAACTGAGATACGTTATCACAAACGTGACTTTAGCCACTTCCTTATATATCAGCATAGCGAGACCAGTGGAAATGGGCTTGCCTACAGACCTTTCTCTGAATTAGAGGGTATTCTTGATGAATTCGATCAGCAAATCATAAGTTTCCAGGGAATTGATTACATTTCAGCTGAAATAATAAAACCTTAATCTGGCTTTACCAGAATTCCCTGCGCGAAAACGGATCAACAACTTCTTTTATCAGATCTGCTGTTGATTCTAACGGATATCCCAGTAAAAGCCCTGTAACAATTAACCCCTCTGCTTTTAGGTTCTGCAAGACTTCATCACCCTCGAATCTTATGATAAAGTCATATTTCGCCTTTACAACAGGATGTTCATACTCACCTGAAAGCAGAGTAATCATTTCTTCGTCCATCATTGACTCCAATATGGAATCAACAACAGTTATTCCCTGCCGCTCATACCAATCAACAATATCATCCATGTCAAAATAATCCTTCAAACAGCCTTTTCTTGAAACAACGGCCAGCTTACTAAGATCAGGTTTACCTGTTTCTCGGATCAATACAGAATATCTCTCATGGTTATTAAAAACGTTCTCAATAACTTCAGGAGTATTTGTAAAAAATGATACGCATAGCTTTTTGTTCTCTTGAAGGGCATGATTTAACAAATAGTCATCCGTTTCATCTTCATTGCGCAACGATATATGATATGAGAGATTCTCTAATGACAGATACGGCGACTCATATTTATTAGCTGTCTTATACTTGTACTGCGTAGTTTTGTTTTCAAACAACTTCTTTATTGTAACTACCGTGTACTCTCCATTTGCTTCTTCTGAGATTATCACATCTTTTTTCATGATTTGCCCTTATCTCCACTCAAGCGCAGAATCTTACTGTTATACGTTCACCCTATCTCGTTCATCATTCTGTCAGCTATAACGAAGTATTCACCAAAGCGTGATTTCTTAGCATCTGATAAACTATGATACTCCTCTATATAATTAAGTAGTTCTCCTCCCTCAGTTACCCGAGGGTCATTAATGCTCATTTCAGAGACACCAAATGATTCTCCTTCTCCCAGAGTATAAATCACATAATAATCCTTTGGCGCTGTCCTTGCATCTTCAGAACTCTCTACTACTTTAACCTCTGCATAGGAAACACCGCCTCCGGCAACTATATTAGCTTCTGCGTGTTCTTCAATAATCTTCAATGTTTTCAATCTTTCTCTCCTTGTTTTTATACGCTACTGAACATCAATATAATTACACTTTTATTCCTCACTTAGAAAAGTCATAGTAATAAGCTTTATCCTGAAGGTCATCTTTCTTAATGTCATTGCAAATTTTTCTAAGCAATGCCTTGGCTTTTATCATAAAATAATTCAATTGATATATTCCTAAATTCTCTATCTTTTCAGAATCAAAAACTGCAGGATTTATCTCTGCCTCTTTGCTATATATTGCTTCAAGTTGATCCATCATTGTTTCGGAAACTAGAGGAATCGAAATATTGTCCCAATATCCAACAGCAAAGCTCCCTCCATTTGCCCCAACTGCCAAGCAATCAAATACTCCCTTTGAGCGTAAATAGTTCAAATATAAACCAAGAAAAACACTTTTCTTCAAAGATACCTCTTCTCCAATGGCTCGAATAATTGTGCCATGGAAATTAGTTGTAAAATGCATTCCATCATCACACACTATAAAAGTCTTACCAATAGTACCCTCAGCAGAAAAAAGAATATCTCCTTTGCCAAGATACCATATAGGATTTCTTGCCCCAAGATACGACACCCTCTCTATGTATCCTGATGGTGAAATATCACTCGGATATATAAGCACACTATATCCTTTTCTATAATCATCAGTTTGTATAGATCTCCCTAAATCGCGCTTAGCTAGGTTGGGTCCTCGTCTTAGTTCAAAACCATATTCCCCCAAACTACAACTTCCATATTTATAGTTTTCAACATTCTTCTTCCATTGAAAGACTGTATCCGAATAGATTCCTGAGTCAAGTCTTGCCAACTCCAACATGCGTTTAATCGAAGGGTTTTCATACTCATATTGTTTAACCATCAGCTCATTATCTATCATTTTTTCTGTCTGTCTTAGTTTTTTATTGCATATCCATTCAGCATAGGAAATATTCTTAATTAAAGCCTCTAACAGAGAGTATATCCAGTCTTCTTCACAAACAGGAATTTTGCAACGCAAAAACAAATCGCCCGAATGGCGTATTGTTGCACCTTTGGGTGTCATGGCAAATAGCTGTTCTCTGAAATAATCATCCTTCATAAAGGCCATAACATAATACTTATACTTAGTATCCTTAAAATTGAGTTTTATCATGCCAGATGATAGTAATGCATTTTCCCCATCGGAAATAAACAGGCTACAATCGCCTATGTTCGCATCTGTGCAGAATACAACATCTTCATTCGACAAGATACTATCATTATAGTAATTGGGATTTAAGTAAGTATACTTATCCTTTTGAACAGTAAACTGAATACTGTTTATGCAGCTATTTCTAATAAAGACCTGATTTGAGTTTTCTACATATGCACTACTCCCTGGCTCTATTCCCTTCTTAAACGGTTCCTCATTGTCTAAGAAAACCCCAATCACTTCCTGCCTGTCATTGATAATAGATATACGCTTATAATTATTTGTCGACAAGGAGCCCTTACTTAATATTTCTGATATTTTCACTTGCTTAGGAACTAATAATTCATGCATTTATGATCACTCCAAGAATAGTTTTTTCAGCTCTATTTCTTGATTAACACACCACTCTTTAAACTCTTTGATAATTCCAGAGAAATCTTCATTTAGAACAGACTCTCCATTCTCATTTGTTATCGTTTCAAAGGTATCAGGATCAAGCGCGTAATCATTGTCAAATTTGACTGTTCGCTGAGAAGTTTTTTTCTTATATCCAACATTATGTATTTCTCTTGTAAAAACAGAGTAGTTATCCGCTATTAACTGCTCCACCGTCTTGGTTTTTGGTTTATATCCCACTAAAATGGTTGTATTAACACCTGTCTCAGCAAACACATTCTCTGGCAGATCAAAAAGAGCTACCACTCTTACCTTTTTCATAACCCATTGCCTTACAAATGGCCAAGTGTTATTTGACATTATTGCATTGCTTAATACTATAGCAAATCGTCCCCCCTCCTTGATTTGCCGTATAGCGTTTTCAAGAAAGACTACACCTTTATCTAGACCAGCTTTTGGGTTTTCTTCCGTGTACAAATCATATAATTCGTAAAGTTTTGACACCTCTTTATCATGCTGATCTGCAAGGTTAAGGCTCCTATTCTTTCCAAATGGGGGATTAGTTAATATAACATCATATTTTAACAACTCTGTAGAATCATACCATTCATCCCAATTGCCACTAGCGTGTAAAGACGAATCCAGTTTTGCAATAGCTTTGTTCACGGTAAGCTTCTGGGTTATACTCCCATATTCAGGCATATACTTAATTACTGCATTTCCATCCCCATTTAAAAGCATATTAAGTTGTGCTAATATCGTCATATTGTAGTCATTATCAAAACCATATAATTGACAATCATCTAATTTCATTTCAGCATTCACATAACTTTTTGATAAAAAGTCTGCGATGCCACAACATGGATCGCAAATTGTTTCACCAGCTTTTGGGTTTACTATCTTTACAATAAAATCTATTATTGGCAAAGGAGTAAGAAACTGTGCTTTCTCAATCATCTGAAACTTTGTGGCAAAATTATAAAAAATAAGCTGATATAAATCATTATTACTGGATCTTACAAATGAATAATCTTGAAACTGTCTTACTACCTCATTTGCAACTTTTACATGTTCTTCCTTATCCCACTTAACATTATTATCGTATAGGATATTACTATAATATTCCCTTGCTTCTGAGTACAGATCCTTCATTCTCTTAATAAATTTTTGAACATTTTGGTTGTTTAGGGTACCTGCATATAGCTCATCATCAGCTATGTAAAACTTCAGTGTTCCCCCATGTTCATCTCGCTGTTTCTCATCATAGATCTTTATGGCAATAAGCTGAATAAGTATTTTATACCCCTCTTCATTGGAAAGACTTACTGCATCTAACGCAACCATAATAGAATTAAGTGCATTTTTCATATTGTCATCTTGTATGGTATATACAATATCAAGATCTTCAATATGCAGATTACTTCTATCAACTCTATCTGATTTATTTATGATTTTTGAAATATTCTCTAGCGATGGAATGGCATAATATGGATCAGTAATCTCCAACTGATATTGCTCAAGTATCCTTTGACTAGTCGGAAAACTTAGCGCATTATCAAATCTAGTTATTTCATCTCTAATACGTTTAAAAAGATATAACCTTCCAGTGTCATAATATATTCCCAAAACAAAAGGACTATCCGGTTCCTTTATGGCAGCCTTAACTTGACTACTAAACACTTGCTCTATGGTTTTTCCTTCTCTCTTATATTCCACTACCCCGACGGCAAGTTTTCTTACCATCTGTAAAGAATCAACATCGCTTGGATCCTCTCTATACTTTCTGTAATAATCTATCCAAGATATATCCGAAAAGATTACTGAATCAATTTTGATTGGGTCGGAGTGAATATTCCCTTTTGGGAAATAGACTTCGGCTCCGACATAATCCCTACTTGGAATCTTTCCGGAATTTATCAAACTATATATAAACTCCCACTTATAGTATTCTTCATTTGGATTTCCATGAACATCCTTTAAAGAAATATTGTCTATAAACTTTCCATCTACTGTGCAAAGAGAGCTTGGTAGTATTTCCTTTCCTTTATATAAATTGTTATATTTAATTCTTGCTTGTGAAAAACTAATGTCTGCCATGTACTGTTTCCTCACTGTTTTTATTTCCCTTGGCGTTACCATTTTTACATCGTTCTGAGACTGTACTTTGTTCATACATCGAACTCCTCTTTATTATACTAGGTTATGAAATATAATGTTCAGCTAAACTTACTTTTTCTTTAATAAACTTGCTATACATTGCTATACATTAAATAATTACATTTTTTGAGTCCAATAAAAATGACTGTTCACCAGTCCAGTATTCATCAATGGTATATGAAAAAAGCCATCCTGCATCACATTTTGCAGGATAGGCCTCATATTTTTACTTTTCCAACTCATCGAAGGTAATCCTATACTCTTTCATATCATCAAGCCGTAGCATGATGCCTCCCTTGAAATACTTATCTTCATTATCATGGTGGGCACATCCGCCATCAATATCAATGATATTGTCTTCTCTGTAAGTAGAAAGAGGGCGATACCCTTCTGCCTCATCAGCATGACATGTTGGCACATGACCAATGATAAATAGTCATGGCTCATATTGTGAGTACTCTCTGTTATCCATGTAAATATCCCAGCGAAACGGCAACTCCCATACAATATCCCAGGCAGTTTGATAATCTATTTCGCTGTAAGGGACATCAAACTTATCCACTTTGAAAAATGAATGCGTAAGCACAAAGGTTGTTCCATTGACTTCAACTTTTATTGAAAGCGGTCTGGACTTAAGCCATTCCTAAAGTTCAATACGATCGGGCTTTTTCAAGAGCTTATATTTGTAATATGTCTTATTGCCACTGTTATATGATACCCAAAGGTCAGCATCTTTTCCCGGGAGCTTGTTATAGTCTGAAGAAGGCACTCCCATCCGGCGCAACTGCATTCAGCATCATGAATTCATGATTTCCAAGAAGAAAATGTATGTTTGATGCATTCATGACATGCTGAAGAATCTTTATTCCATCAGGGCCACGATCAATTGCATCCCCAAGCATATAGAGCTGATCATCGGCTGAAAAGCCCACCTTCTCCAGCAGTTTTATGAACATCTTATATTGTCCATGTAAATCCGATACCGCGTATGTTGCCATCTCTATCCCCTCTATTCCATCTGTTATATTTTTCATTTTATCCTTGATAGCACCACCATACAAGCGTGTGAACCAGCCCCCGCAGGAGCCGATTCACTAATTTGCAAAGCAGTGCAACGTTCATGAACATTGCGCTTTGTTGAGGCACATCCCCAATCCCCTCACATGCAAACTCTAGCGAGTTTGGTCACGCTCTCTGCGAGAGCTCTGAGAAAGATCAAGGTC
>AUXO016437271.1_pt1 | contig 10313 bp, 10 predicted proteins | sample 768731 | NCBI WGS metagenome assembly AUXO01 (sample SAMN02715735, study PRJNA202380) | gut metagenome | biome: sheep rumen | host: Ovis aries | place: New Zealand: Palmerston North | reverse complement strand
TGCATATTGCCATAAAAGTAATCAATATTAAAAAGTAATAACCAATTCTAATTCTTTTTTTATTTCTTTTAGCTTTTTTGGTTTCTTTTGAAGCGATTTCTTCAACATCTTCATTTTTTATAGGATCATCTTTTTTCTTTCTAAATTTTAATTTTAATTTATCATTTTTTAAATTTTTTATTCTTTCAAAATTTATTTTTTTCATTTTTCCTCCTTAAAATATATATCATCAACTATTTTTAAATAATCAAGTCTTGGTATAAATTTTTCATTAATCTTATATCCATTTTCTTTTATAAATTCAAACGGAATAGATTTTCTATTATTATTTTTTATAAAATTCATTAATGTTTCTCCTTTAAACAAGTAAAACTCATTGCACATAAATATTATTAAAAAAGCAATTCCATTATGCCTTAAAACACTTTCTATGTGTTTTAATTGATGCTGTTGAATATTTGATAATGGAAAAGATGTTTTACTTTTTGATTCTTTCGCATCAAATTCAATATATTTTCCTTTATAAAGTCCATTATAATCAAGAGTTGATGTGTGATCAAAAACTGCTTTATTAATAACTGCTTTATTGTTTGGAAAACTAACATCAATTACTTTGATTGGTGTAGGCTTTTTAAATATAAGAGCCTTATCAGCTGAAACATAATAAGAGTTAGATTCATTAATAATGTTTTCTAAAAACATTCCTCTATTTTTATATGTTGTAAACTTCACTGATATCACCTTTAATAATTATACAATAATATAAAAAAAATATCTATATAATAATATAGTTGTTTTGTAAACAACAGTATTATAATTTTGTTGACTTTTTAAGAATATTTTGTATAATAACGGTAGTTAGTAGGTGAGAGTATGGAAAACTTTATTATTACCTTTACACCAACTTTTAAAAGAAATGTTTTAGCAGAATTATCATGTGTTGATAAATCTGTTAAGATTGATACTTCTTTTGACAAAACGGTAATGTTAATTAAAACAAGTTTAAGTAAAGAAAAATTTATAAGGGAGTGTCTTAAGTATTCTCCAATTTTTATTAAACATATGATGCCAGTAGATAAAATTATTTCTATATCCGGTAATAAAGAAATGGATTTTTCTCAGTTAATTTCTATTCTTGATACTTTTGTAAAGTTGAAAAATAATGATAAATTTGCTGTTCAATGTAGAATTAAGAACATGGAAAATATTGATTATAATTCAAAAGATGTTGAAGTAGCGTTAGGAATGCATTTTGAGAAAAGTGGAGCAATAGCAACTTTTTCTGATAATAAAATAATAAACGAAGATATATATGTCATTTCAATATTAATGTCTAATGAGAAAGCATATATTGGATATTCGACAAGTAAAGAAAACTTAAATTTTCATTGTGATGAACATAGAATTGCTAGTAGAGAAGGAAGAAAAATATCAAGGGCTGAAAACAAATTGAAAGAAGCAATTGCCAAATTTAATATTAAGTTATCAGGTGAAGGAGTAGCATTAGATATTGGCGCAGCACCTGGTGGTTGGACAAAAGTTTTAGCAGATTATGGCTATAATGTAATCGCTGTAGATCCTGGAGATTTAAAAAAAGAATTGTATGATAATCATAAAATTCAGCATATGAAGTGTAAAATTGAAGATTTATCATTCAAAAACTATTTTGACATCATTGTGAATGATATGAATGTTGATCCTCAAATTACAGCAAATATAATGAATAAATTATCATCAACTTTAAAAAAAGATGGTTTAGCAATTGTAACATATAAATTATCAAATGTAAGTAAAAGTATGGAAGATATAAAAGAAGCTTCAAAAATATTATCAAGTAATTATGAAGTATTAACTGTTAAAAGTTTATATCATAACAGGCAAGAAGTAACAGCATTACTTAAAAATAAGAATTAGGTGTTTTTATGAGCAGCAGATGTTATATTGATGTAAATTCGATGGTTGGAAAAAGGAGTAACATTATTAGTCCTAATATACCATATACTCTTGAGGAATTTTTAATGGATCAAAAGTACTATGGTATAGATTTTTCACTTGCCTCAATGGCTTATGCAGCTGATTATTCTATTTTTGCTGCTAACAAAGAAATTATTGATATCTCTAAAAATAATAAAAGAATTTTACCTTTAATTTCATTATATCCTGGTTTTGAAGAAGATATAAAAGATAAAGATGATTATATAAATAATTTGTGTTTAAATGGTGCAAAGGGAATAAATCTAATTTTAAAAAATATGTTTATTTTTTCGAAGAAATACCTTTCAACTATATTTAAAATATCTCAAGAAAAAGCTTTGCCTATTTTAATTAATTTTGATGAATTAGGACAAAATATGGAATTATTAAATATGGCTAGTCAGTTTCCAAATTTAAAGATTGTAATTACAAATATAAATTTTGCATATATAAAATATATTGTTCAATATATGAAAAATAATAAGAATTTATATGTTTCAATATCAAATTGTTTAATGCAAAATTTGATAGAATATTTATGTGATGAAGTTGGATTAGATAGAGTTTTGTTCGGAAGTGGATATCCTCTTGCAAATATAGGTTCATCTAAATCAATGTTAGAATATTCAAGAATTTCTGAAGAAGATAAAAACAAAATAGCATATTTGAATGCAATTAAATTATTTAAGATTAATGATAAATTAGAGAAGATTCAACAAAAAGGTTTAGATAGAATTGCTAGAGCAGTAGATGAAGGTAGAAAATTAAATGAAACAATAAAAAGTCCAATAATAGACGCTCATACACATATTAACTCAAAAGATTCAATCGCAACAGGCTGGTATGGATCACATAAATCTTTTGATGATTTATATGAAAGTTCAAATAATTTAGGTATTTCAAAAGTGTTTACATCATCATTGGATGGTCTTACATATATGGGAACAGAAGGCAATAAAAATATAGAAGATGGTATATTAAGAGTAAATAATTTTATGTATGGATATGCTTTTGCGAATCCTTATTATAAAGAGGATATTATTGATTGCTTAAATAGACTAGAAGATCCAAGATTTATAGGATTAAAATTGTATCCAGGAACAAATGGATACCCATATGATGGTCAACTTTATAATGAAGTTTTAAACAAAGTAAATGAAAAGAGAAAAATTTTTTTGCTTCACGGTAGTCCAGAAGATGCAAAAAGAATACTTGAAAAATATAAAGGAATTAAAATTATTTTAGCGCATACGACTCAAAGTTATGATTTTATGAATCATGCTATTGAAGTGCTAAAACAATATGATAATTTATATTTAGATATTTGCAGTAGATATAATGTTATGCGACCAATTCAATATTTAGTAGAAAATGGCCTTGAAGATAAAATTGTATTTGGAAGTGACTCGGCTTTGCTTTCTCAAGCCGCTCACATTGGGCTTATAGGTTATGAGAAAGTTTCTGAAGATGTTAAAGAAAAAGTGTTAACAAAAAATGTTTTGTATTTATTAAGTAAACAATAATATTATATATTATTGCGAAAAGGAGGTGAGATAATGAAGTATAATGCTGGAACAGTTGGTCTTGCTCAAAGAATCAAACAAAGAGTTAACAAAATTTTACGTTCTAGAAAGACTAAAAATGTAAAATTAGTATCAGTTTGTACATGTTGCCACAATGAATACTAATTTTAAAATATAGACATAAAAGCAATGGTATCTTTTATGTCTATAATTATAGGAAGTGATATTTATAATAATATTAGCAGTAATTTTAATTATATTTATAATACTCTTAATAATATTTTTTAGCATATTATATCAGTATTATTTAAATGATCTTAATTATATTAGAATATTTAATATTTGCCCATTTTTAGTAACATCAGGATCAATGATGAGTAAAAAGCCTGATTCAATAGATATAAATGATTGTATTTTTATTAAATATAATAATAAAAAAAATGAATACAATGTAGGCGATGTAATTTCGTTTATAAAGTATGATGAGGTCATAACACATAGAATTATAAAAAAGGAATCTAGTATTTTTAAAACTAAAGGTGATAATAATAAGTTAAGTGATAAATTTAATGTAAATAAAGATGAAATAATAGGAAACTATTTAGGAAAAATTAATATAAAAGGTAATAAATTATTATTTACTAAGATAATACCTTTAAAATTATTCTTAATTGAAATGATTACTATAATATTTATTATTAAATATTTTTTAATAGATGGAGTAAAGAGATGGAAATAAAAAGTGTTAAAAGTTTAAAAAAATTAAAAGAATATTATACTTTTGTTACAAAAGTATTTTATGAAGATGCTGTTGAATATAAAGAGCATTATTATCCAATGTTTAATTTTTATGAGAAATTAATAGAACAGTATAATAAAGATAAATCATTAATATTATATTTAGAACAAAACAATGAAATAATTGGAACAATTTGTGTTAAGGATATGAAAAATGAAGAGTGTACAATAGATGCAGTTACTATAAGAAAAGATTATAGAGGTAAGGGATACGCAACGCTCCTAATTAAAAAATTAGAGTCTAAATTAAAAAAGAAAAGTATTACAAAAGTATCTTTGGGTGCTAGATTTAGAGCATGTAATTTATATGTTAAAAATGGTTATATTCCTCAATTATTAATTCAAGTTAATGATTTTGCTAATATATCTATGATAAAAGCATCAAATATTTATAATTATAAAGTGCTTAATGAGTATCAAAATGATGTGTGTGGAGCTGTTTTTTTTGAAGTAAATGAGATTTTAGAAAGTGTAGTAAAACATTTTGAAGAAAATGTTCCTACAGCACATGCTATGTATATATTTACTAAGGAGATTTAATGATTCAAATGAAAGAATCAATGTATAATGAATATTTTAAAATTTATGGAAAGCATTTCGTAATAAATACTACAAACAATAAAATATCTTGCTTAAATGAAAATGATTATAAGAATCTTATAAATAATAAGATTGAATTATTATCAAAAAACTGCCGAAAAGATTTAATTAATAATTGTATGATTATTTCCAAAGATGTATATGAAATAGATCAAATAAAAAATAATTATAATAATGACAAAATTTCTAAAAGATTGTTAGATATTACCATTATAACATCATTAAACTGCAATTTTAGATGTACTTATTGTTATGAAAGCCATAATAGTAATAATAAAATAGATTTAAATTCTTCTAAAAGTATAGTTGATTTTATACATGATAAATTAAAAGAGGGCTATGAAGAGTTATTAGTTACATGGTATGGTGGAGAACCTTTATTATTAATAGACTTGATATATAATATAGAGCAAGAATTAAATGATTTATGTAAAAGATATAATACAAAGTATAACTCATATATTACAACAAATGGATATTTAATAAATAATAATATTATTAACAAACTAAAGGGTATGTATTTGCAAAATGTTTGCATAACATTAGATGGTAATAAAATAGATCATGATGATAGAAGAAAATTAGTAAATGGGAAAGGTACATTTGATAAGATAATTGAAAATATAACATTGTTAAAAAATAGTAATATTAATTGTGTTATTAGAATTAATATTGATAAAGAAAATATTAAAAACATTAAAGAATTGACAAATTTAATAAAAAATAAATTAAAATGTAATTATTATTTTGCTCAAGTAAAAGATTATAGTAATTTAAAAGATAGTTATAATAAATATTTAACAAATGAAGAGTTTGCAATAGAACAATTTAAAAATGTTAAAGAAATTCCATATTTACCAAGAATATTATCTACTCCTTGTAGGGCAACAAGAAATTCAAATTATATTATAGATGCTGATTTAAATGTTTATTCTTGTGCATTCGCAATTGATAATAAAAAGGGTTATATAGGTAATTTAAAAGAAACTAGCTTTATTGAAAACGATTTTTACAAATGGAATCCTTTTGAGTTTGAAAAATGTAATAAGTGTAATATTTTACCATATTGTTTAGGTGGCTGTGTATTAGATGATTTATCAAATAAATCTACTAAATGTATGCCTATAAAATATAATTATAAAAAATTGGTAGAAGAATATATTAAAAAGTTTGTAATTGATTCAAATAAGATAGTTAAACTAAGAGAATCAATATTGTTTAGAAAAGAGAAAGACTATATATTAATCTGCGATTGTAAGAACTTATATGATTTTACTTTATCATTAAATTATTATGATTTGTTGTGTAAATTAAAATGCGGAATATTTAAAGACTTACTAACAAAAGAAGAAAGAGAAGTTTTAAAAGATTTTAAAAAACTAAATTTTTTAGCTAATTCTAAATTGGAAAACAATAATACATTCTCTAGAATTCAATATAATGAAAGCGAATTTTTTAAATGAAAATAGTAGTAATTACTGATGTTTTTTTAAAGACAGATAGTGAACTATTTAATAGAGGATCTGTGATAATATTGTGGCATATAATAGAAGGATGCATAAAGAAATATAATGTTGATTTTGAAATATATCAATTAGGTAATTGTGACCTTGTTGTAAACTATAAAGCAGTTAAAGTTAATGTAATTAAGAGCTCTTCTATTAAAGAGTATATTAAAAAATTAAATAAAATAAATTTTGAATGTGACATACTTCATTTTAATAATATAGATTGTTATTTTGAAAATGAATTTATAAATACAGGTATAGTTCACACTAATGCTTATATTGAAACTAATAAAAATAAAGAAGATTTTAAAAATAAATTAAAAGAGTTTAATAGTATTGTTGTAGTTAACAAAGATTATAATAGAGTTTTTAACAATAAAAACATCAAATTTATTCCTAATGGTATAGATTTAAAATTATTTAACTATAATAAGATTAAATTTAATAAAAAAATATTTTTTCCTAATAATCCAACTCCTAAAAAAAATGTGGCATTTGCTTTTGAATTAATGAATAAGTTAGGAAGTGATTATAAATTATATGTTGCAGATGATAAAAATAAATACAATTTAAAAAACAAAAACATTAAATTTATTGGTAGGGGCGTTTCCCAAAGAAAAATGATTAGATATTACAAGAAATGTTTTTATGTTATAATTCCAAGCTTATCAGAAAGTTGTAGCCTATGTGCTTTAGAAGCAATGGCAATGAAAAATAGATTAATCGCTAATGATATTAGTGGTTTAAAAAATTATGTTGAGCATAAATTAATTGATTGTAATAATATAGATTTGTGGGTAAAAGAAATAAAAAAAGGTTTTAATGAAGATATTGAAAAAGAAATAATTGATAATTGCGGTATTACTAAAAAATATTATGGAATAGATGAAATGGTAAATAATTACTATGATATGTGGAAAGAAGTGTTAAATAATTATGGAAATAAAAGAAATTAATGAAAAACTTTTAGTACCTCATGATTGTTATATAATATTAACAGAAAAGTGTAATCTTAGATGTAAGCATTGCTATGGATCATTTGGAGAAGAAAATTCTAAAGAGTTAACAGGTAATGATTGGGATAGAGTTATTAAAGATTTAAAATTAGAAGGAGTTTTCTATTTAAATATTTCTGGTGGAGAGCCAACCATGCATCCGGATTTTGAACAAATAGTAGATTCATTAATTGAAAATAAAATGTATTTTATTATTACAACTAATGGAATACTTAGCAAAAATAAGTTGAATAAAATTTTAGAAGCAAAAGATTATTTAATAGGAATTAAAATCAGTTTGGATGGATATGACTATGAAAGTCACTGCTATTTAAGAAGAAGTATAAATGGTAGAGTTAATAAGAGTGTTTTTGATCAAACATTAAAGACAATTTATACAATAATTGATAACCATATTCCATTAACTATTGCTACTTGTTTGCATAAAAAAAATGTTTATAATTTTGATAAATTAAAAAAACTAATTTTAGAAATCAAGCCAAACAGTTGGTTTATTTCAACTATATCTACAAATGGCAGATCGGCAGAGAATAAAGACATATATGTTTCAGATAGTGAAATAGATGCAAATTATTGGAAAAAGTTAAAAAAGGAATTGTTAAGAAAAAATATTTATGTAAACTATATTGATATGGATTATGCTAATTCAACAAAAACAGATTCTAATTTTTATTACACTTGTCCAGCATCTAAAACTTTTTGTGAAATATCTTCAGAAGGTTTAGTTTCGCCTTGCCCTCTTGCAAGAGTAAACATACCTGATTGTATAATAAAATTTGATAATATAAAAGAAAAATCTATAAAAGATATATGGAATGGGGATGCTTTTGATAAATTTAGAAATTTCATGAAACACGGGTGTGATGGGTGTGTATGTAGAGATAAGTGTGATAGATGTATACCTCAAAGTTTTGAATGGTTTAACGATTCAACTGCGCCAACACCTTTTTGCGTAAAAAATGGTGATAAATTAGGATTAAAAAATAATGATAAATGGTTAAAGATGTTAGAAGAAAAAGAAAGAATTTTTAGAAGGTGAATGAATGGAAAAATTATTAGTAGTTGTTGCTCATCCGGATGATGCAGAGTTAATGTTTGGTGGAACTATACATAATTACATAAATGAAAATAATGAAGTGTATGAAATTGTTGTAACTGATGGATCTTCATGGTGTCGAGGTGATTTTATAAATGAAAAAAAACTTATTTCACAAAGAAAAAAAGAATGCTTAGAAAGTGGTAAAAAGCTTGGCATAAATAAAATACACTTTTTAGATTTCAAAGACGGAAGAATTACACCAGAAAAAATTTGTGATAAATTGGTAGAAACAATAAAAAAAATAAATCCAACAATTATAGCAACGCATGGGCCTTTTGAAGGGCATCATGACCATGAAATTGTGTATCAAAGTATGTGTAGAATATGTAATACTGTTAATGAACCCGCTCCTATTTTAAATTATCTATATGATAAAAATATGCCACTTACTAATTTTAAGGGATTAGTTGTTAGATGGTTAGCTGATCATGGAATAGATGAAAATGTCTCATTTGTTAAACTTGATGAAGAATCTGTAAAAGCAAAGTTTGACTCTATATCTTGTTATAAATCTCAATTTGCTGGAGCTGATCTTGAAGCGTTGCTTAAAAGACAAAAAAACTTAATGAAATATTGTGGAGATTTTTGTAATTGTGGTTATGCTGAATGTTATAAAGTTATAAATAAAGAATATACATGTTCAAAAGAATTTGTTGTTAAATAGCTTATTTATTTGAAATCTTTCATATAAATTATTATAATGTACTGCATTAAGTGAGGATATTATATAAAAAGTAAAACAACGTAATAAAATAAGGGGATAAAAATTTATATTTCAAAGGAAAAAGAATTAGGTCAAGTAACAATTTCAGAAGAAATCAAAATAGAATTAAGAAATTAGATTAAATTCTTAATTTTTTATTTGTAATTTCATATGTTATATGGTAAAATACACTTGGCTTTAAGAAAAATAGTCACATTTAACTGATGCATTTCTCGAGTGCTTATGTATAAGTGAGTAAATGCAAAAGAGGTTATTTGGGTGTAAAACGAAGGAGGAAAAATTATGGCAGTTATTGCTAAAAGTTATTTATTAGAAGCTGGATCACATTTTGGTTGTCAAACTAAAAGATGGAATCCAAAAATGAAAGAATATATTTTTACATCAAGAGATGATATTTATATTATAGACTTAGAGCAAACAGTTAGTGCTATCGAAGATGCTTACGCTGAACTTCTTAAAGCTTGTGTTAACAGCGGTAAAGTATTATTCGTAGGGACTAAGAAACAAGCTCAAGAAGTTTGTAAAGAGGAAGCTGCAAGAAGTAACTCATATTATGTTACTGAAAGATGGCTTGGTGGAACTCTAACTAATTTCAAAACAATTAGAGATAGAGTAAAAAGAATGATTGAAATTGAAAAGATGGAGGAAGCAGGTAAATTTGAATTATTGCCAAAGAAAGAAGTAGCTAAAATTCAAAAAGAATATGCAAAGCTTAGTTCATTACTTTCAGGTATTAGAGAAATGACAAGTTTACCAAAAGCTGTTATTGTAGTTGATCCAAAAATGGAATACAATGCAGTAAGAGAAGCTAGAAGATTACATATTCCAGTATTTGGAATTGTTGATACTGATAGAGATCCAGATGATGTAGACTTTGTAATTCCTGCAAATGATGATGCAGTAAGAAGCATTAAAGTTATACTTGGTGTACTTAATAATGCTGTATGTGAAAGTGCTGGTCTTCCACTTGATGATTATGTTTCTGAAGAAGAATTTGCTAAAACTAAAAAAGATTCTAAGAAATCCGAAAAAGTCGAAGTAATAGAAAAAACTTTAGAAGAAAAAGAAGAA